>Ga0255182_1000033_pt1 | contig 191032 bp, 154 predicted proteins | sample Atl_UVDOM_RepA_8_FD_188420 | JGI IMG/M metagenome (GOLD analysis project Ga0255182, IMG submission 188420) | Freshwater microbial communities from Altamaha River, Georgia, United States - Atl_UVDOM_RepA_8d | ecosystem: Environmental > Aquatic > Freshwater > River | place: USA: Georgia...
GCCAGCACCTCGTTCAACTGCGGCGAAAGAGGAATGTCCTGACCCACCGGTGCCGCATTGAGGCGCGACAGTTCGGAATCCGGAGCGTAGGTCGACATCTGCTCGCGATCCACACGTTGCAGGATGCGGGACACCTCGAAGGCAATCTGCTCCACCGTTTGGTCGCGCGGCAGGTCGACGAGCTTGACGTTGTAGCGGGTGCCCATGGTGCCGCCGCCGAATTCATGAATCAGCGCGAGTTCGGCCTGGCGATTGAACAGCAGGAACCCGACGACCAGAACGGCGACGGAAAAAAGCAGGAGGCTCTGGCGTTTCGACACGGTATTCATCGCGCTTCAGATCCGGTCGCTGCCCCCGGGTTCACGCCGGAGGCACGCAGGGGGAATGGCAATCAGGAGAACTCGTCCAGCGCGATGTTCTCGTCTTCGACACCCAGATCCTTGAGCATCTTGATGACTGCGGCATTCATCATGGGCGGGCCGCACATGTAGAACTCGCAGTCTTCCGGGGCCTCGTGATCCTTCAGGTAGTTCTGATAGACCACGTTGTGAATGAACCCGGTCATGCCTGTCCAGTTGTCTTCCGGCTGCGGGTCAGACAGGGCCACATGCCACGTGAAGTTCTCGTTCTCCGCGGCCAGCATGTTGAAGTCTTCCACGTAGAACATTTCCTTCAGACTGCGGGCACCGTACCAGAACGTGATCTTGCGCTTGGTCTTGATACGGCGCAGCTGATCGAAGATGTGCGAGCGCATGGGCGCCATGCCGGCACCGCCGCCGATGAAGACCATCTCGGCATTGGTATCCTTGGCAAAGAATTCGCCGAAGGGACCGAAAACCTTGATCTTGTCGCCGGGCTTCAGACTGAACACATAGGAAGACATCACGCCGGGCGGGAAAGTCGACTTGGGCGGAGGTGTGGCAATGCGGATGTTGAACTTGATGATGCCCTTCTCTTCCGGGTAGTTGGCCATCGAGTAAGCGCGAATGGTGGTCTTGTCCGTCTTCGAGACCAGCTTGAACAGACCGAACTTCTCCCAGTCACCACGGAATTTCTCGCCAATCACGAAGTCCTTGTAGTGCACTTCATGCGCCGGCACCTCAAGCTGCACGTAACCGCCCGCACGGAAATCAACGCTGTCGCCATCGGGGATCTTGAGCACCAGCTCCTTGATGAAGGTCGCAACGTTGTCGTTGGAGACCACCGTGCACTCCCACTGCTTGACGCCGAAGAACTCGGGCTCGACTTCGATCTTCATGTCCTGCTTGACGGCGACCTGGCAGGAAAGCCGCCAATGCGCCTTGGCTTCTCCCAGCGTGAAGTGGCCTTTCTCCGTGGGCAGCATGGAACCACCGCCATCCACCACCTGGCACTTGCACTGCCCGCAGGTGCCGCCGCCGCCACAGGCGGACGACAGGTATATGCCGGCGTCTGCCAGAGTGGTCAGCAACTTGCCGCCTGCGGGTACCTGGATGGTCTTCGCCGGATCGCCATTGATCTCGATCTTCACATTGCCGGTGCTGACCAGTCGGGCCCTTGCCACAAGAATGAGCACCACGAACACCATGACGACCACGGTGAACATGAGCACGCCGCCAGTGATAGCTGCAAAATCAATCATTTCTCAATAACCCGCTGACTACAGTGACAATCCGCTGAAAGACATGAAGCCCAGAGACATCAGGCCGGTAGTGATGAACGTGATACCCAGGCCTCGCAGGCCCTGCGGCACATTGCTGTACTTGAGCTTCTCGCGAATGCCTGCCATTGCAGTGATCGCCAGAGCCCAGCCCACCCCTGCGCCGGTGCCATACACCACGCTCTCGGAGAACGTGTAGTTGCGCTCCACCATGAAGAGCGAGGCGCCCATGATGGCGCAGTTCACGGCGATCAGCGGCAGGAATACGCCCAGCGCGTTGTAGAGCGCGGGAATGTACTTGTCGAGGAACATCTCCAGCACCTGCACCACGGCAGCGATGACACCGATGTAGCAGATGAAACCCAGGAAACTCAGATCCAGATCGGGGAAGCCCATCCAGGCCAGAGCACCATCCTTGAGCAGATAGGTGTAAAGAAGATTGTTGAGCGGGACAGTGATGACCTGCACGGCAACGACAGCCACACCGAGGCCGACTGCGGTCTCGACTTTCTTCGATACGGCCAGGAAGGTGCACATGCCAAGGAACATCTGCAGGGCCATGTTCTCGACGAAGACGGCACGAATCGCAAGACTCAGATAGTGTTCCATCAGTGCGCGACCTCCTGGGTGGTGTGTGCCGCGAGACGGAATTCGGACTTCTCGACCTGATCAGCGCGCTTGGTGCGCACGATCCAGATCAGGAACCCGATGATGAAGAAGGCACTTGGCGCCAGCAGCATCAGACCGTTGGCCTGGTACCAGCCGCCGTTGGACACCAGCGGCAGAATCTCGATGCCGAACAGGCTGCCGGAGCCGAAAAGCTCACGCACGCTGCCAAGGATCAGCAGGACGCTGCTGTACCCCAGGCCGTTGCCAATGCCATCCATGAAGCTGGGGATGGGGGGATTCTTCATGGCAAAGGCTTCTGCACGGCCCATCACGATGCAGTTGGTGATGATCAGACCGACGAAAACACTCAACTGTTTGCTGATCTCGTAGGCGAAGGCCTGCAGCAGCTGGTCCACCGCAATCACCAGCGTCGAGATGATCGCCATCTGGATGATGATGCGAATGCTGCTCGGCACGTAATTGCGCACCATGGAGATGAACAGGTTCGAGAAGGCCACGACCATCGTCAGGGCCACGCACATCACGATGGTGACGCGCAGGCTCGTGGTCACGGCCAGTGCGGAGCAGATTCCCAGAATCTGCAGGGTGATCGGGTTCTCTGCCACTATGGGCTTGAACAACAATGTCTTCGTGTCAGCTGCCATTACGACCTCGCCCTTCAACCTTCATTCAAATTGTCGAGATACGGCCCGAAGCCGTTCGGCCCGAGCCAGAATGCGATCATGTTGTCCACGCCGCGACTGGTGAGAGAGGCTCCGGACAGCCCATCGACTTCGTAGTCGCCCTGTCCACCACCCTTGATCACGCTCAGCGCCACTTCGCCCTGCTCGTCATAGACTTTCTTGCCCGCCCACAGCGCCTTCCAGCGAGGATTGTTGATCTCGCCGCCCAGGCCGGGCGTCTCCTTGTGTTCGTAGAAGCCGATGCCGTTGACTGTGTTGCCGTCGCCATCCAGGGCGAGGTAACCATAGATGGTTCCCCACAGACCATAGCCACTGACCGGGATCACCAGCGTCTCGATGGAGCCGTCAGCGGCCGGGAGTGTATAAACAGTGGAATAGCGGACGCGCCGCTTCAGATCGGCGATATCCTCCTCTTCAGGGAGGGCATCACTGAATTGTGGGTCGGCCAGAACGGCACGCTCATCGTAAGTGTCCGGGTCAATGCCAAGCTGGGACAGACGTTCCTGGCTGAGCACTTCTCCAGTATCCAGTTCGACCACTTGCAGGGTGAAGCGCGAGAAAAGCTCGTCAACCTCGGCATTGCTGTTCAAGGCAGGGTCGAACATGCCGGCAGCCGCCAGAATGTTCTTGTTGCGATCCAGCAGCTTGTTGCTGACCTGAAACGGCTTGAGGATCACGGCAGCGCTGGAGATGAACACCGAACAGACGACGCACAGGACCAGTGCGACCTTGATGGTGCCGGCGACTGTATCTTTAGACTGCATTGCGCGCGAGCCTCCTCTTGATGTTCGCCCGCACGACAACGTAGTCGATCAGCGGCGCAAACAGGTTGCCGAACAGAATGGCGAGCATGACGCCTTCCGGGTAGGCCGGGTTCATGACGCGGATCATGACGGTCATCACCCCGATGAGCGCACCATAGACCCACTTGCCCGTGTTGGTCATCGAGGCGGATACCGGGTCGGTGGCCATGAACACCATGCCGAACGCGAAGCCTCCAAGCACCAGATGCCAGTACCACGGCGTGGCGAAGAAGGGGTTGGTGTCGGAGCCCACCATGTTGAGCAGCGTGGAGAATGCCACCATGCCCAGGAACATGCCCAGCATGATGCGCCAGGACGCGATGCGGGTGATCAGAAGCAATGCGCCGCCCAGCATGATTGCCAGGGTGGAGGTTTCACCAATGGAACCCTGCTCCCGACCGATGAAGGAATCCATCCAGGTCAGCTCCTGCCCGGAGGCCGCTGACATCACTGGCAACCCGCCCGCCGCCAGCTGACTGAGCGACGTGGCACCGCTGAACCCATCCACGGCCGTCCACACGGCATCGCCGGAAATCTGCGGCGCATAGGCGAAGAACAGAAACGCGCGACCCACCAGGGCAGGGTTGAGAAAATTCTTGCCGGTGCCGCCGAACACTTCCTTGCCCACCACCACACCGAAGCTGATGCCGAGCGCAGCCTGCCACAGGGGGATGTCGGGCGGCACGATCAGGGAGAAGAGGATGGAGGTGACGAAGAAGCCTTCGTTGATTTCATGACGTCGAATGGTGGCGAACAGCACTTCCCAGAAACCGCCGACGATGAAGACCACGGCATAGATGGGCAGATAGTGGACGGCACCGTACCAGAAGCAATCCCAGATGCTGTTGGGGTTGTAGGAGGAGAAGAGCTCGATCCAGAAGGCGTGCCAGTCGCCGGTGGTGGTCAGACCCATGTTGGCCATCGCGGTGGTGGCCTGATAACCGACGTTGTACATGCCATAGAACATGGCCGGAAAGGCCGCGAACCAGACCGTTATCATGACCCGCTTGAGGTCGACGCCGTCACGCACATGCGAACCGGCAACCGTGACTCGGCTGGGGCTGTAGAAGATTGTGTCCACAGCCTCATACAAGGGGTAGTACTTTTCATAGCGTCCGCCCTTCTCGAACTGCGGCGCCATGTCATCGAGTATTCTGCGCAAACCCATAGTTGCCTTATCCACTAACTTTCTTTTTCGATGCGAGTCAGATTGTCCCGCAGGATTGGACCGTATTCATACTTGCCGGGACATACATAAGTGCACAGCGCGAGGTCCTCTTCGTCGAGTTCCAGACCGCCGAGACTCTGCACCACTTCGATATCGCCCACGATCAGCGCCCGCAACAGTTGCGTCGGCAGGATATCCAGCGGCATCACCCGCTCATAACTGCCAACCGGCACCATGGCGCGCGGACTGCCATTGGTGGACGTGCTGAGAGGCAACTTGCGCCCCTTGAAGAAACTGGAAAGATAGATTCCGAGTGCGGAATGACGATCCGAACCGGGTGAGAGATAACCCAGCAGGATGCGCTCGCGGCCCTCACGCAACACTGACACCTGGAGGTGATGGCGCCCGAGGTAATTCTCCACGCCATGGGCGGTGCGTCCGGACAGGACCGACCCTGAAATGATGCGATTATCCCCCGCTTTCAATTCACCAGCGCACAGCTCTTCCAGGCTGGCACCAATGCGGGTACGCAGCAGGCGCGGTTTCTCGACCTGGGGACCAGCAAGTGCCACCACGCGATCGACGTTCAAGCGCCCCGTGGTGAACAGCCTGCCCACTGCGATCACGTCCTGATAATCGATACTCCAGACCTGTTTCTTCAGACTGACCGGATCGAGGAAGTGGATATGCGTCCCGGTCAGGCCGGCAGGATGCGGCCCGCCAAAGGTCTCGACCTTCACATTGGGAGCGAACGCATGATCTTCGAGACCTGCGAAGCTGCCGGCTGCGCGACAGACATACAGCGAGCCTTCGGTGAGACGGGAAAGAATGTTGATGCCGTTGAGAAAATCATCTCCGGCCAGTCGTGCCACCACTTCCGGGTCTGCCGCCAGCGGATTGGTATCCATGGCATTGACGAAAACCGCGTGCGGGCGGGCATCCAGTGCGGGAACCTTGCTGAAGGGACGGGTGCGCAGTGCTGTCCAGAGGCCGGATTTGACCAGGTTGTCGACGACAGCAGCGCGATCCAGAGCGACGAGCTCGTTGAGCTCATAGCGCTTGAACTCGACCTCTTCCGGGGCTGCCTCGTCGAGCTCGATGACCAGAGAGAGGAAAACCCTGCGCTCTCCACGATTGATCTCGCGGACAACGCCACTGCCAGGGGCGGTGTAGATGACACCCGGCGTCTTCTTGTCCTCGAACACGGGCTGCCCCAGCTTCACGCGGTCGCCTTCGCGAACCGCCATGGTGGGCTTCATGCCGACGTAATCCTGTCCGAGCAAGGCAACACAGCGAACCTGTCGCGCTTCCGTGATCTGCTGCTCTGGTTCACCCAGAAGTGGAATATCCAACCCGCGCGTAATTTTGATCATTCGCCAAGCCTAATCGTTACAGGAAGTTCGTGAAACCATAGAGCCGTTGATGCGTGTCGAATTCAAGCGTGAAGAGCACCCAAAGGCGTCAGGCAGGCATGGTGCCTGGCATAGTGTCTGGTTGCGATGCGATCGCTTGGAATTTTCTTGTATACCGGCCATTTAGGCGCGGCAATTATAGAGAGCCACTGGCCGGATTGCCACCGCTTTCTGGGGCAATCCGGCACCTTTTGCGGCTTATCCTTCCAGCGGGTAGAGGCGGTACTGGACGCCAGCCATCTTGTAAACCATTCGGACTACCTGATTGCAGTAACCGAATTCGTTGTCGTACCAGAGGTAAAGCACGCAGTTGTTGCCCTGGACGATGGTGGCCGTGGAGTCCACGATGGCCGCCTCGCGTGAGCCAACGAAATCACTGGAGACAGCGTCGGCGGCCTGGGTGTAGCTGATCTGGTTCTGCAGCTTGGAATGCAGCGCAATCAGTCGCAGGAACTCGTTGAGCTCCGTCTTGCTGGTGGCCTGGTTCAGGTGCAGGCTCAGAATCGCCATGGAAACATTTGGAATCGGCACGCGCACGGCATTGCCCGTCAGCTTGCCTTCCAGTTCCGGCACCGCCTTCACGACAGCCTTCGCCGCGCCAGTCTCGGTCAGCACCATGTTCAAGGCAGCACTGCGACCACGGCGATTGCCCTCGTGATAGTTGTCAATCAGGTTCTGGTCATTGGTGTAGGCATGCACCGTCTCGACGTGACCGTGCACGATGCCGAACTTGTCATTGATCACTTTCAACACGGGGGCGATGGCATTGGTGGTGCACGATGCTGCCGTGATGATCCTGTCTTCGGGTTGAATCTGCTCGTGATTGATGCCGTAGACGATGTTCTTGAGCCCCCCCTTGCCCGGCGCCGTCAAGACCACCTTGCTGGCTCCCTTGGCCTTGAGATGCTGGGACAATCCGGCTTCATCGCGCCAGGAACCGGTATTGTCGATGATCAGCGCGTCCTGGATGCCGTACTTGGTGTAGTCCACCTCTTCCGGGCGGTTCGCGTAGATCACCTTGATGACATTGCCATTGGCAATCAGGCAACCGTTCTCTTCATCCACCCGAACAGTGCCCTGGAAGGCGCCGTGCACGGAATCGGACACCAGCAGGCTGGCTCGCTTCTCCAGATCTCCGTCCTTGCCCGGACGCACCACGATGGCGCGCAGACGCATCACTTCACCGGTGCTGGTGCGCTCGATGAGCAGACGGGCGATGAGGCGACCAATGCGCCCGAAACCGTAAAGCACGACATCCTGCGACTTCTCGATGGGCTTGGTCTTCACACCGACCAGGTAGCCGAGTTCACTCGCCACGAACTCTTCCACGGGAAGTGCTGCTGCCCCAAGCTGTTCCTGCTGTTCCATGTAACGCACGGTGAGCTTGCCCAGGTCGATATGGCAGTGCGCCAGATCCAGCCTGGCCAGTGCCATCAGCACTGGATGACTCTCGAACTCGGACATCTCGTTGCGACCGACCTGACGGACGAAACGATGCGACTTCATGATGTTGGCAACGGAGCGATTGTGCAGTGCGCGACCGTACAGGAAGATGCCCACATTGCGCTGACTGTAGAGACGACCGACGACAGGAATCATTTCCTGAGCCAGTGCCTCGCGTTGTTTCCAATCACCGAAATAGTCGTCCAAACTGGGTCGAGTCACTGGCTGCACCTTTGTTAGTGAGGTTGTTGGAGAGGCCGGTATTATCTTTGGATTGCAATATGCGCGCAACCCGGCCCTGCCTGCACGCAGCCCGTGCAGGTGCGCCGGGAATCCCTGCCAATCGGCAGTCCGCCCTGCCAGTGAAGCGTTGTTTGTGCCAGAATTCACGCCCTTTCGAAATTCGAACACCGACTCCATGCACAGCATCAGTATTCTTGATCCCGAACTGCCATCCGGTGCGGCCGACATCCGGCGCTGGTCCAGCCTGCCTGGCAGCGGTCTCAGTCTCGCCCTCGCGGGCATCGCCCGCCGCCACCAGGGTCCCGTCGTTGTCGTCACGGCCAACACAGAGGAAGCAGATGCCATACGGCGCGAACTCGGCTTCTTCAGCCCGCGCAATGGCAGCCTGCCGCTGTTCGCCCTGCCGGACTGGGAGACTTTGCCCTACGACAACTTCTCCGCACACCAGGATATCGTCTCGGATCGTCTGAGCACGCTGTCCAGCCTGCCCAGCCTGGACAAGGGCATTCTGGTGGTGCCGCTGACCAGCCTCATGCATCGTCTTTGCCCCCGCAGCTACGTGCTGGGCAACAGCCTGCAACTGCAGGTCGGTGGTGAATTCGAACCCGAAGCCATGCGGCGGCGTCTGCAGAGCGCGGGCTATCAGTGCGTGGACTCCGTGCATGAGCACGGGGAATTCGCAGTGCGCGGCGCCATCATGGACATCTACCCCATGGGTGCAGACCACCCCTACCGCATTGATCTGTTCGACAGTGAGATTGAAAGCCTGCGTCTGTTCGACCCGGATACCCAGCGCTCCCTGCAGAAAGTGGACAGCATCTCGCTGTTGCCTGGCAAGGAATACCCGATGAACGAGGCCGGCATCAGCCTGTTCCGCAGCAATTTCCGCAATCACTTTGACGTCGACCTGCGCCAGTGCAGCGTCTATCAGGACATCAGTCAGGGACTGCATTCAGCAGGCATCGAGTACTACCTGCCGCTGTTCTTCGAGGCTACGGAAACCCTGTTCGACTATCTGCCCGACAATACTCTGGTGGTCCGCACGGGCGACTTGCAGGCCTCGGGACTGCGATTCTGGAATGACATCAAGGCGCGCCACGAGGACCGCCGGCACGACAGGCAACGCCCCATTCTGCCCCCCGGGGAACTGTTTCTGAGTCCGGACGAGGTATTCGCACTGCTGCGCGACTACCCGGGGGTGGTCATTCAGCCGCCCGATGCCAGCGAGAAGGCTGCGCCTGTCGATATCGCTGCACCGCCGCTCATCGTGCCGGGTCAGCTGACACCCATGCAGGCACTGGTGAAAGTGTTGCGGGACCACGTCGAACATCGTGTGCTGTTCTGTGCCGAGTCCGCCGGGCGACGGGAGAGCCTTCTGGAATTGCTCAAGAGCATCGGCGTGCAGCCCGCCGCCGTGGACTCCTGGCACAGTTTCCTCGAATCACCCCAGCCGTACTGCATTACCGTGGCGCCTCTGGATCAGGGCCTGCTGCTGCACAACCCGCCCTGTCTGCTGATCACGGAAACCCAGCTGTTCGGCCAGCGCGTGGCCCAGCGCCGACGTCGGCGTCGCGCGCAGGACAATACGGAACTGCTGATCCGCAATCTCAACGAACTGCACATCGGGGCGGCCGTGGTGCATCTGGAGCACGGTGTGGGCCGCTATCGCGGGCTGCAGACGCTGACCATCGACAATCAGGAAACCGAATTCCTGACACTGGAATACGCCCGTGACGCCAAACTCTATGTGCCGGTTTATTCCCTGCACTTGATCAGCCGCTACGGTGGCAGCGAGCCCGAACTGGCCCCCCTCAACTCCCTCGGCAACGACCAGTGGCAGAAGGCCCGGCAGAAAGCCGCGGAAAAGATTCGCGACGTTGCCGTGGAGCTGCTGGACATCTATGCCCGCCGCGAAGCGCGACAGGGCTTTGCCTATCGCGTGGAGAACATCGATTACGACAGTTTCGCGGACAGCTTCCCGTTCGAGGTCACGCCCGACCAGCAGGATGCCATCGACGCCGTGCTGCGCGACATGGCCTCGCGAAGAGCCATGGATCGACTGGTATGTGGGGATGTCGGATTCGGCAAGACTGAGGTCGCCATGCGCGCGGCCTTCGTCGCCGTGCAGAACCACAAGCAAGTGGCAATCCTGGTACCTACCACACTGCTGGCACAGCAACATTACGAGAGTTTCCGCGACCGCTTTGCCGACTGGCCGGTGGCCGTCGATCTGACCTCGCGTTTCCGTTCCTCGAAACAGCAGGACGAAACTCTGGCGAACATTCGCAATGGCAAGGTGGACATCATCGTCGGCACGCACAAACTCTTGCAGGACAACATCGAGTACAAGGATCTCGGTCTGCTCATCATCGACGAGGAACATCGCTTCGGGGTTCAGCAGAAAGAGAAGCTCAAGGCACTGCGCTCGAGCGTGGACATCCTCACACTGACGGCAACGCCCATCCCGCGCACGCTGAACATGTCACTGTCGGGAGTCCGCGATCTGTCGCTGATCGTCACACCACCAGCCAAGCGACTTTCCGTAAAGACCTTCATCCGGGAGAGCCAGGACGCACTCATCAAGGAAGCCGTGCTGCGCGAACTGCTGCGCGGGGGACAGGTTTTCTACCTGCACAACGAAGTGAAGACGATCAACAAGACCGCCGACCACCTGCAGGAACTGATTCCCGAAGCGCGCGTCTGTGTCGCACACGGCCAGCTTCCGGAGCGCGAACTCGAGCAGATCATGGCCGACTTCTATCACAAGCGTTACAACATCCTGGTGTGCTCGACCATCATCGAAACCGGGATCGACATCCCCAGTGCCAACACCATCATCATCGACCGGGCCGACAAACTCGGGCTGGCTCAGCTGCACCAGCTGCGCGGACGGGTTGGTCGCTCGCATCATCAGGCTTACGCCTATCTGCTCACGCCGAACAAGAACAGCATGACGCCCGATGCCCTCAAGCGCATCGAGGCGATCAGCGCAGCCAGCACCCTGGGAGCCGGCTTCACGCTCGCAAGTCATGATCTCGAGATTCGCGGTGCCGGTGAATTCCTTGGCGAGGAGCAGACCGGCCACATCCAGAAGATCGGTTTCAGCCTGTACACCGAGATGCTGGAAGAAGCGGTGAAGGCGATTCGCGAGGGACGGACCCCGAACATCGAAGGCACCCTGCAGCATGTCAGCGAGGTGAATCTGCGCGTCCCGGCCCTCATCAGCGAGGACTATCTGCCGGACGTGCACACACGGCTGATCATGTACAAGCGAATCGCCGGCGCCCGAGACGACGAGGAACTCCAGGAACTGCAGGTCGAGATGATCGATCGGTTCGGCCTGCTGCCCGAACCCACTCGGCGCCTGTTCCGCATCACGGCGTTGCGTCTGCGTGCTCAGCATATGGGCATCAGCAAGATCGAGGCGAGCGCCGCCACGGGAAAGCTGCATTTCGCGCAGAACACGGCGGTGGACCCGCGGTCATTGGTGGCTCTGGTGCAGCAACAGCCCAAGGTATACAAACTCACCGGGCCGGCCCAGTTGCAGTTCACCCACAACGCACAGGGAGCAGACCAGCGCATCGACTTCGTGCAACAACTGCTGGGGCTTCTCAGGCTGACACGTTGAGGCGGATTGGACTGCGCGCTGGAATCCCTTATCCTGCGAGCACACAGACAAGAGCATGACACGCGGATATTGCGCCAGGACAAGGCATTGACATGAGTCGACATACATCGCGAGGCTTCACGGCGCGCCAGAGCACCACTCTTCTGGCCTTGGCCTGCCTGTTGCCGGATCCCGTTCTGGCCCAGCCCGCTGCGCCGCAGGAACCCTGGGTGCAGGTGGAGATGACCCTCTTCACGTATGAGAACACCAATCTCGAGGCGGAAGTCTGGTCGCCCGAGAAACTCGCCATCGGCTTTCCGGACAATCTGATCGCCCTGCAGCAATTGGCAGACGTCCTGCAATTGGCGGACTGGAGTGTGCTGACTGGCGCCATGGTGGCGCAGGAGCCGGTCGCTCCTGACACTTCTGGCGTGCCCGCCGCGAGTCCAGCCCCGGCGACTGTTCGCGAGATTGGTCCGCGTCCCTATGCGCCGGCAGACAGCGTCACTCTGCCGGACCTTGATCGTGAAGGCTTTTTCGTGCTGCCTCCTGCAGCCCATGACTTCGTGACCACCAATCGCACGTTGTCACAATCGACCGCCCACCGCATCGTCTATCACAACGCCTGGCGGCAGCCGCTGCGTCGACGCAGTGCAACACCGGCAATCGGCCTGCTGGGGGGAAGAGAGTATGGCGAACGAGCGGAAGTCGAAGGCAGCGTGATCGTGCATGCCGGCACCTCGCGAGACCGACTGGTGCTGGAAGCCAATCTGTGGTTGAACCAGTTCAGCACAGGCACTGACGGGACGTCGCCCTGGAGCCTGCCGGTGCTGCCTGCCGTGCTCGATGCGGCCGTGACTTCCAACGAGCCGTCAGGCGATATCTATCAGGTCAGCCGCATCATCGAATTCCGCCAGAGCCGCGAGATGCGTGTCGAGCAGTTCCACTATCTGGATCATCCCGCCATGGGGATGCTGGTGCAGGTCACCCCCTGGGAAGTGCCTCCACCACCGGAGCCGGAGCTGGAACCGGACACCGCATCGCCAGTGACCGACCAACCGGCCACTCAGTCTGCCGCACCATAGCGCCGGATGGCTCGTTCGAGAACGTCAAGCGCTGTGACCATGCCGGACTGCAACACGCGTCCTATGGCCTCCATGGAAATGGCCTCATCGGTCAGGCCGGCTGCCCAGTTCACTGAAAGCGCCAGACAGGCATAAGGCAGATCGAGCTCACGAGCCAGCGCCGCTTCCGGCATGCCCGTCATGCCAATCATGTCGCAACCGTCGCGCTGCAGCCGGCGCACCTCGGCGGCGGATTCCAGGCGCGGCCCCTGGGTGCAGGCATAGACACCGCCATCCCACACCTCGATATCCCCGGCACTGGCCAGCAGCAACTGGCGCATCCCTTCGTCATAGGGCCGGGTGAAGTCAATGTGCGTGACCATTTCCAGGTCATCGGCAATGAACGTATGTTCGCGTCCCCAGGAATAGTCGATGATCTGGCTGGGAACCGCCAGGGCACCAGGAGCCGTGCGAGCGTGTATGCCGCCCACCGCGTTGACCCCGATCACTGCACGCACGCCTGCCTCACGCAGCGCCCAGAGATTCGCCCGGTAATTGACGCGATGGGGAGGCACCCGGTGGCCGCGCCCATGTCGCGCGATGAAGGCGACCGGGTGCGTTCCAACGGTACCGGTTGTCACGTCAACGGCTTCTTCCGCCCATGGCGTCGGCACCGAGAGAATCTTCACGTTCTGCAGGAACACCGGTTCGGTGAGTCCGGTCCCGCCAATCACGCCGATCATGCTGCTTTCCTCTATTCATCTGCTATCCTCGGCAGTATACCCGAAGCACAGGACTCTCCATGTCAGCAGCCCCAGACACCGCCAGACAGCCAAGTCGCGTCCTCGCCGTCAGCAGCGGAAAGGGCGGTGTGGGCAAGACCAGCATCAGCGTGAACCTGGCCATCGCACTGGCCTCGCGCGGCAAGCGGGTCTGCGTCTTCGATGCCGACACCAGTCTGGCGAATGTGAACATCCTTCTGAACATCGCCCCGAAGCACACGCTGGAACAGGTACTGGATGGCAGCAAGCGCATAGAGGAGATCCTGGTCACAGGCCCCGGTGGCATCACCATCGTGCCGGCTGCGTCCGGCATCGCCCAGTTTGCCAGCCTCGGCGCAGAACAGCAGACGCTGCTGCTGCAGGCCCTGCAGGTGCTGGAACAACAATTCGACTATCTGCTCATCGACACCGCCGCCGGCATCAGCGACAACGTCATGGTCTTTCTGGAAGCGGCCGATCAATGCCTGCTGGTGGTGACGCCGGAGCCCACCTCTCTCACCGACGCCTTCGCGCTGGTCAAGGTTTTGCGACGTCGGGGCAGCGCCACACCGATCCATGTCCTGACCAACATGGTGGACAGCTACCCTGGCAGCGTGGACATCTTCAAGCGGCTCAATGGCGCGGCGCGGCGCTACCTGCAGACTGAATTGAGTTACCTCGGCTATGTGCCTCGCGACGACTTTGTCCGCCAGTCCGTGCAACGCCAGATCCCCGTGACGATCGGCTTTCCCATCTGCCAGGCCAGCTACCGCTTTCACGCCCTGACCGACAGCCTGGAGGCGATCTACCGACAGCAGCCAGCGCGACGCTCGTTCAGTCTGTTCTGGAGCAGATTGCTGCCGCGCCGCAGACTCGACGCAGCTCCCGATCTGTCGGTGCCGCCGAGCGCACTGAGCGCCGTTTCTCCCACGCCAGACTCTGCGCCCAAGGCACCAGAGCGGGCGCCGCGGCCGAGTCGAACCGCCATCGTGCGAATGCAGCAGAACATGGTGCAACTGGTACGTTCGCGGACCTTGTCACCCGCCAGCATGCGCAGTCTGATGACGTCCCTGATCGCCCAGGTGGAGCGCCACTATCCGGAGATTGATACCGCCGCACTGCAACCACGCAAGCCGCACAAGTCCAGCGAGGACCGCCATGACGCTGAGTGAGCTCGTTGCGGCCTACACCAGTCGACTCGACAGTTACGAATTCCTGCTGCAAAAAATCGAGCAGGAACAGCGACAGGCCCGCAATGCCGCGTTCGTTCAGTTCTGCGAATGCGAGGAAAAACGGCTGCTCGACCTGATTCAGCTCAACACCCAGATCCTGCGAGACCTGCGCGCACTGCAACGCAGCACCGCCCCGGATGCACAGCCGCCCGTCGCCCTGCCCGGCCCGCAGCGGCCATGAATGGCGGTCCGGGATTCCCACAGACTCCTCGTGGCGGGTAGAATTCGCGCCTGTTCCACCCATCCCCACAGCCACTGACAGGAATTCCATGTGCGCCTGACCGACAAGCTCTGCCTGTTCCTCTGGAATTCCGGACACCTGCCGCCCGCGCTGGCCCGCATTGTCTACAAGCGCCTGGCCAAGCGCCGACTGGCGCCGGATCACCCCTTCAGTCAGGAATTCTTCGGTCTGCACTATCAGGGCAATCTCAACAACAACATTGATTTCCAGATACATTTTTACGGTGCCTTCGAGAAGCCCCTGTTGTTTTTTCTGCGCGATGCCATGGCGGCGCTCGCCCCCCACCCCCGCAGTGTCTTCGTCGATGTGGGCGCGAACATCGGCCAGCACTCCCTGTTCATGTCGCGACTCGCGACCCAGGTGCATTCCTTCGAGCCCTTCGCCAAGGTGCGCGAACGTCTGTTGCTGCAGATCGCCCACAACGCGCTGCAGAACATCAGGGTCCATGCTCTGGGTCTGAGCAATGAGAATGCGCGTCTCCCCTTCTACGCACCGACCGGTTCCAATGAGGGCATAGGCTCTTTTGACGCCAGCACGACGAGCAAGGGCAATGTCGCCATCGGGGAGCTGGAACTGGTGCGCGGTGACGACTACCTCGCCCGCGAGGGAATCGATCACATCGACATCCTGAAGATGGACGTGGAGGGTTTCGAGAAGCTTGCGCTGGAAGGACTGCGCGAGACATTGCGGGCCACACGGCCGCTGCTGGTCTGTGAAGTCACCTACGGCAAGCCGCTCTCCTTCAGCAGTCTGGAAGAATTCATGAGTCACCTGCCCCCCGACTATCGCCTGTTCACCTTTGACAAGCGCAAGCAGGACGGCTCCAAGGCCCGCCGTCGGGACGCCCGATCACGTCACACCGGCGATTACCGCATCATCCCCTTCAACGCCTGGCGCAGCAGCGGACAGGACGACATCATCGCCTGCCCGCTGGAGTCGGTGGCACGGCTCCCGATGCAGCCAGGCTGATTCAGACTCGCAGGTTTTGCTCACCGGCCATCACTGCCTGACGCACCCCGTCGGCGAACAGAGGACATTCAACTTGCCCATGAGCAACTGCTGGCAGAGGAGCCGCGAGGAAATGCCGGCCGCTGCCAGCACGGGAAAGTGCGAGATGACGGCGACTACCGCCCCGCACGGCGGATGCAGTATTCTGCCGCACACACCCACAACATGAAGGCAGAGGCCTCGCAATGTACTACGCCAGAATCAGCGGCTGGGGCAAATGCCTGCCGCCCGCCGTGTTGAGCAATGCCGACCTGGCCACCTTCATGGACACCTCGGATGAATGGATCACGTCGCGCACCGGCATCCAGGAACGCCGCATCTGCCACTGCAATTTTTCGGACATGGCCATCGTGGCAGCTCGCCGCGCACTGGCTGCAGCAGACATGGAGCCAGAGGAACTGGACTTGATCCTGCTCGGCAGCCTGACGGTCGATTCCATGTGCCCCAACACGGCTTCCATCGTGCAGAACGCCATTGGCGCCCGCAACGCGGCCTCAATCGACATCAATTCCGCGTGCACGGGCTTTCTCTATGGACTGCACATCGCTACCAATCTGATTCGAACAGGTGCCCATCGCAAGGTACTGGTGATCGGCGGGGAGTTCATAAGTCACTACATGAACTGGGCGCGCCGCGACGTGGCCGTGCTGTTCGGTGATGCCTGCGGAGCTGTGGTACTGGAGGCCGATACCGAACGCACCGGGCTGCTGGCTGCGCGCATCGGCTGCGAGATGGACACCACCAGCGCCATTCAGATCACCAATTTCGGCAGCGCCTACAGCCGACTGTCCGAGGATTTCCTTTACCTTGGCTGGAATTTCGAGGGGCAGGAAGTGTTCAAGCGTGCCATCAAGGGCATGGCCTTTGCCTGCGAGGACGTCCTGCAGCAAACTGGTCTGCGCATCGAGGACATCCATCTGATGGTGCCCCACCAGGCGAATCGCCGCATCCTGGATGCCTTGGCCAAGCGGCTGGAGATTCCCGAGCAAAAGGTGATGTGTAATGTGCACAAATACGGCAATACCTCTGCCGGCACCATTCCTGTCGCCCTGACCGAAGCGCTCGAGGAAAAGCGCATTCGCCCGGGCGACTACATCCTGATGGCCAGCTTCGGCGCCGGTCTGACCTGGGGAGCGGGCCTTGTGCAATGGGGCGGACGCACCACCGTGCTGCGTGAAAGCGACGCACACCTGCCCCCATGCACCCAGAGTGCGCTGGAAATCCTTGCCCCTCACATACAACGTTACAAGGCTGGCGCAAACTGAAACTGGCTTTCCGCGGACGTTTTCAGCACGACGCAATCTGTTAAACTCGCGCCCGCGTAGACACACCCGTCTACTATCAAAGGAGCCAGTATGAACAAATTGCTTTATCCCGCCATTTTTCTGGCGGCAGCCATCATTGTGGTCACCATGGCGACATCGAGTCTTGAGATCCACGACCGCCCTGACACCAATCTGTGCATCGGAGAATGCTACGAGGCCTATGTGGCCGCCAACGGCACCGTCGTGGAGCAAGCCATAGCACAGGCGGAAGCCGCCGCTGCCATGAACCCGGCAGAACTGGGCAAGGCCGCCTACGCCGCTTGCTCAGCCTGTCACGGCACTGCAGGTGAAGGCGGAGTCGGTCCGCAACTGCAAGGCCAGGATGCGGCCTTCATCAGCACTGCCCTTACCGCCTACAAGAATCGTGAATCACGCGGCGATCAGAGCGCCATGATGTGGACTGTCGCCACGCCGCTGAGCGACGCCGACATCAACAACCTCGCCGCGTTCGTGTCCTCTCTCTGAGTTCTCCCTGTCCGACATTGCCTCGCCACGTGCGGGCAATGTCGGAGATTTGCATCTCTCCCAAGACTTTCCAACCCCGCCTTGACACGCACCGCCTTGGCGCACTCGTGCTGCATCGGCGTGCACTTTTTCGCACCGAAAAATGACAACGCGCACCACATGAAATCACGATTTCATACTTTTCATTCTTTTATTTGAAATGTTCTGGAATTCACCAGATTTGGTTTTACAGACAAAAATTCCTTGCATAGACTCGGGCCGAAATGACTATCGCCATTCACCGTCTTGCCTGTCTGTCACTGTCCAGGAGTCTAATGTGATGCACGACATCGAACTCTCCCGCAGGGCGTTTCTGCGCCAATCCCTGAGTACCATTCGCAACTCCCTGATCGTCCTGAGCATGCCTGCCGTCCTACACAGCCGCGCTGTCGCCAGTGAAGCAATGCAGTCAGGCGGCAACTTCAGCACCCTGCAGGCTGCCGAAGCACAGGAATTCTCGGCAATCGCCGCCAGGATAATACCGAGTGACGACACGCCAGGCGCCACGGAAGCAGGCGTGATTCACTTCATCGACAATGTACTCGGCACGAGTCGCAGGGAAGTTCTCGGCCCACTGCGCGAGGGGCTGGCTTCACTGCAGGATGCAGTGCGCAGCAAGCATGGAGACATGCGTTTCAGCACACTTGAGCCGCAACAGCAGGACGCACTGTTGCGTGACATCGAGGAGACGCCCTTCTTCGCCACGATGCGCTACCTCACCATTGCCGGCATGTTCTCGCTGCCAGACTACGGCGGCAATCGGGACTACAGCGGTTGGAAACTGATCGGTTTTGAACATCGGCATGTGTGGGAACCCCCTTTCGGATTCTACGATGCAGATTACATGACAAGGGGAGAATGAACATGGCTCAGGCAGGTTTCGCAACACGAGAGCAAGTGGACTTTGTCGTGGTGGGCTCCGGTGCAGCGGGAGGTATCGTGGCGCGTGAACTCGCCACTGCAGGCTTCTCAGTGGTCGTGCTGGAGCAGGGCCCCTATCTGCAACCTGGCGATTTTCGTCATGACGAGTGGTCCTACACCCAGAATGAAGAACTGGTCTGGGGCAGTCGCAAGGGACACCCGCAGACCTTTCGTCGCCATGAAAGTGAGAAGGCTGAAGTGGTAGACGGCGCACCGCTTGGCTATGCCCACAATGTCGGCGGCAGCAGTGTGCACTTCTCCGGCAACTTCTGGCGCCTGCATCCCATCGATTTCAACGAGGCCAGCGTGCGCGGCACCATTGCCGGCACCAACTTCGCTGACTGGCCCATCAGCTACGAAGAACTGGAACCTTATTACACCCGGGTGGACTGGGAAATTGGGGTATCAGGCACTACCGGCCCCTGGGACCCACCCCGATCGCGCGACTACCCTTGCCCGCCCATGCCCGTGAAATCGGCAGGTGTGTTGCTGGAGCGTGCAGCCCGTGCCATGGGCTACACCGCGTTCCCTGCCCCGGTTGCGATACTCTCGCAGCCTTTCAATGGACGCCCGGCCTGCATTCATTGCGGCTTCTGCAATGGCTTCGGTTGCGAGGTAGCGGCGAAATCCTCCACTGCCGTCACGATGATTCCCCAGGCGCTGGCCACGGGTAACTGTGAGCTGAGAACGGGCTGCACCGTTTCCCGCATCAACACCGGCGATGACGGCCGCGTGAATGAAGTGGTTTACTGGGAAGAGGACGGCACGGAGCAGGCGCAGCGAGCAAAGGCCGTCGTGCTCTGTGCCAATGGCGCGGAAACGCCCCGTCTGCTGTTCCTGTCCGCCTCCGCGCAGCACCCCGACGGCCTGGCGAACTCGAGCGGCATGGTTGGTCGCAATCTGATGTTCAACGGCTCTTCCAATGCAGCGGGCCTGTTTCCGGAAGCCATCAACGGCCACAAGAGTATCGCCACCACGCGCGTGATCCACGACTTCTACAGCATCGACCCGAAGCATGGCTTCTATGGCGGCGGCGGCATCGACTCACGCTCTCTCACCAGGGGCCTGCCAATGGCGTCAGCGATGCGCGGCGGCATCTTCTCCGGAGCGAGCTGGGGCAGCGACTTCAAGCGCGGCCTGGCTGAGGAATTCACTCATACCGCATCCTTCAACGGCCATTGCACGACTCTGCCCCTGTCCAGCAACAACATCACTCTGGACCCGGAAGTGAAGGACAAATGGGGACGACCGGCACTTCGCACGACCTTCATGAATCATCCTGACGACATCGCCACCATGAAGTTCTTTCACGACATCTCCATGGAATTGCTGGATGCAGTGGGTGCCATCAAGAAGGTGGGTTCTTACGCGAGGAACGGACAGACGGGTGGTGTCCATCTGCTGGGGACGTGTCGCATGGGAGACGATCCGACAAATTCCGTGGTGGATCGCTACAACCGTGCACACGATGTGCCGAACCTGTTCATGGTGGACGGCAGCAGCATGGTGACCTCGGGACGCGGGCAACCCACCATGACGATCATGGCATTGGCTTTCCGGGCAGCGGACCACATCATTCAGTCAGCTCGACGCAACGAAATATGACACTCGGAGGCAGAGCCAGACTGGGGGGGGGCAACGCGAAGGTGGCGGGAGTATCAGGATTCGAACCTGAGACCCACGGCTTAGAAGGCCGTTGCTCTATCCAGCTGAGCTATACCCCCATGGAGAGGACCGGGCACTGAACTTGTGCGTCAGTGGACAGGGAAAATGGGGTGACCGATGGGGCTCGAACCCACGACAACCGGAGTCACAGTCCGGGGCTCTACCAACTGAGCTACGATCACCATTGAACTCTGTTGCAACACTGCGTGTGGGCGCAGTGTGCATGTCTTGCCTGCAAGGAGTGGTCGGGGTAGAGAGATTTGAACTCCCGACATCCTGCTCCCAAAGCAGGCGCGCTACCAGACTGCGCTATACCCCGATGTCCTGCAGCGTTTGCAGGGTCGGCATGATACTCACGGCCTCGAGGCCAGTCAATCTCCAGACACAGGAAAAACTGCCGGATTCTGCGGTACGCGAGCTGCTCGCACGCCGCGAAGCGTCAGCGTTCGATACGCCAGTGACTGCCGTCAGCACTGTCCTCAACCACCACTTTCATGGCAGCAAGCTGGTCGCGAATCTCGTCGGCAAGGGCCCAGTTCCTGTCCGCTCGGGCTTGCTTGCGCTGCGCAATCAAGGTGTCGATCAGTGAGGCATCCACCGCGTCACCGCTGCGGCTTTGCAGGAATGCTTCGGGGGAGTCCTGCAATATCCCGAGCACGCGTCCCAGTCGGATCAGCACTCCGGCCAGCTGCAATGCGCCTTCCGGGTCAGTGTCGCGCTGGCGATTGATATCACGTGCCAGATCGAACATCACACCCAGCGCGACGGGAGTATTGAAATCGTCGTCCATGGCCTGGCAAAAGGCCTTCTCGTAACTGCTGTTCACCAGTTCACGCACATTGCGCACATCCAATCCACGCAGCGCGGTATAGAAGCGTTCCAGCGCAGATGTTGCCTGCTGCAAGCTCTGCTCGGAATAATTGATGGGGCTGCGATACTGGCTGGAGATCAGCAGATAACGCAGCACCTCGGGCCTGTGCTGCTGCAACACATCGCGCACGGTGAAGAAATTGTTCAGCGACTTCGACATCTTCTCGTTGTCGACACGCACGGCACCATTGTGCATCCACACTTTCGCGAACTGCTGGCCCGTGGCCGCTTCCGACTGGGCAATCTCGTTTTCATGGTGCGGGAACATCAAGTCGGAGCCACCGCCGTGAATGTCAAAGGAATCTCCCAGGCAGCAGGTCGACATGGCCGAGCACTCGATATGCCAGCCTGGCCGCCCGTAGCCCCAGGGTGAGTCCCAGCCCACCTCGTCGTCCCCGGCAGCTTTCCACAAGGCAAAATCCCGCGGATCGCGTTTCAATTCGCCAATCTCGATGCGAGCACCCGCCAGCAATTCCTCCGGATTCTTGTTGGAAAGGCGGCCATATGGTGCAAACTGCTTCACCGCGTAATAAACATCGCCATTGGCGACACGATACGCGTATTCACCCTCGATCAGGCGCTGGATCAGGGCAATGATCTGCTCGATATGCGCTGTCGCACGCGGCTCCTTGTCAGGGCGCAGCACGAACAGCGCCTCTTCATCCTCACGCATGGCCGTGATGAAGCGCTCGGTGAGATCCGAGAACAACTCATCGTTCTCTCTGGCACGACGCAGGATCTTGTCATCGATGTCGGTGATATTCCGGATGTAGGTCACCTGATAGCCGCGATGACGCAGGTAGCGCACCACCACATCGAAGGCGACGAACATTCGGGCATGACCGACGTGGCAGTAGTCATAGGTGGTGACACCACAGACGTACATCTTCACCTTGCCGCTTTCGAGCGGCACGAAGTCTTCCTTGGTTCTGGTCAGTGTGTTGTAGATCTGCAGCAATTTACTCACTCAATTGGATATCTTGGCCCAGGAATCCCGCAACGTGACAGTGCGATTGAACACCATGCGATCCGCTGTGGAATCGTGTCGGTCGACACAGAAGTAACCCTCACGCTCGAATTGGAAGCTCGCCTCCGGCAGTGCGCAGCGCAGACTCGGCTCGGCCTTGCAGCCGGACAGCACTTGCAGAGAATCCGGATTCAGACACTGTTTGTAGTCGCCGATGCTCTTGTCATCGGGGTTTTCCTTGTTGAACAGACGATCGTAAATCCGCACTTCCACATCCAGTGCGTGACGCGCCGGCACCCAATGAATGACACCCGCAACCTTGCGCCCCTGCGGGTTGACGCCAAGCGTGGCCTCGTCATAGCTGCAGATCAGTTCCACGACCCTACCGCTGGCATCCTTGCGCACCTCGTCGCAGCGAATCACATAGGCGCCGCGCAGACGAACCTCCGCCCCTGGACTGAGCCGCTTGTACTGTGGCGGCGGCACTTCCTCGAAGTCGCTGGCATCTATGTACAGCTCACGCTCGAAAGGCAATTCCCTCATCCCCATGGAAGTCTCCTTGGGGTGACACGCCAGCTGCAATGTCTCCGACCTGTGCTCGGGGTAATTGCTCAGCGTCACCTTCAGGGGCCGCAGAACACACATGGCGCGCGGCGCATTGCGGTCAAGATCTTCGCGGATGCAGTGCTCCAGCATGCCGACATCCACCACGCTCTCGCTGCGACTGATGCCAACCCGCTCGCAGAAATTGCGGATGGCGGCCGGCGTGTAGCCGCGTCTTCGCAGGCCGGAGAGTGTGGGCATGCGCGGATCGTCCCAGCCCTTCACATAGCCCTGGGTGACCAGTTCCTTCAGTTTGCGCTTGCTCATCACCGTATAATTGATGTTGAGACGGGCGAATTCGATCTGGCGCGGCAGCACATAGGCCTCCAGCGTGGTCAGGCGATCCCCCGCCGCATGCAGACTGGCCTTGTCCAGCGTCTGCAGGATCCAGTCATACAGGGGTCGGTGATCCTCGAATTCCAGCGTGCACAGCGAATGCGTGATGCATTCGATGGCATCGGAGATGCAGTGAGCATAGTCATACATCGGATAAATGGGCCACTTGGACCCGGTCTGATGATGCTCCACATGGCGAATGCGATAGATGACAGGGTCACGCATGTTGATATTCGGCGATGCCATGTCGATCTTCGCGCGCAGGCTGTGGGTCCCGTCGGGGAACTCCCCTGCCCGCATGCGGGTGAACAGATCCAGGTTTTCCTCGACACTGCGTGCGCGGTACGGGCTCTCGCGACCCGGCTCGGTGAGTGAGCCGCGATACTCGCGTGCCTGCTCGGGAGTGAGACTGCAGACATAGGCCTTGCCTGCCCGAATCAATTGCAGAGCGAATTCATACAGCGCATCAAAATAGGAGGAGGCGTAGCGGATGTCGCCACTCCAGCTGAACCCAAGCCATTGAATGTCGGCCTTGATGGAGTCGATGAATTCCTGACTTTCTTTCTCTGGATTGGTGTCATCGAAGCGCAGATTGCAGTGCCCGCTGTAAGTCTGCGCCGCCCCGAAATTCAGGCAGATCGACTTGGCGTGACCGATATGGAGAAAGCCATTGGGTTCCGGAGGAAAACGTGTCTGCACGCGCCCCGCGTGCTTGCCGCTCTGCAGGTCTTGCTCAATAATGTGGCGGATGAAGTTGGAAGTCACCGGTGCCGCAGCGTTCGCGGAGCCCGCATTTTCAGCATTTTCAGAAGCATTCATGTCGTGGTTTCTGCTTTCTCGGAAGTGGCAAAGCACGTATTATAGCCGCTCCATGTATTTCTCATAAGAGGCCAAAACCTCTTTAAAACTCAAGGTTGTCCGCAATGATTGTCTTCAAAACGAATTATGGTGACATCACCATCGAGCTCGATTTCGACAAGGCCCCGGTGTCTTCAGCGAATTTCCTGGAGTACGCCCGCAGCGGCTTCTATGACAACACCATCTTTCATCGCGTGATCGACAATTTCATGATCCAGGGCGGCGGTTTCACTTCCGGCATGGTGCAGAAGCCCAATGGCAAGCCCATCGTCAACGAAGCTGACAATGGCCTGCCCAACTCGATTGGCACACTGGCCATGGCCCGCACATCGGATCCGCATTCTGCAACGTCGCAGTTCTTCATCAACGTCAGTGACAACACCTTCCTCAACCACAAGAGCAAGAGCCCGCAAGGCTGGGGCTACGCCGTGTTCGGCAAGGTGACGGCCGGCATGGACGTCGTGAACAAGATCAAGCAGTGCCGCACGACCTCCCGTGCAGGTCATCAGGATGTGCCGGTGGATGAAATCATCATCACGGCCACCGTGGTGAACCACCCCGCCAGTGCCGAGGCTGCAGCGACCAGCACAGACTGACAATGCCCAGCGCCGGAAAGACACTGTTCACGTCCGACATTCACCTGGACTCCGAGAGTTCGGTCATCACCCGCTCATTTCTGGACTTCCTGGCCAATCGGGCCAGAGGCGCCGAGGCACTCTATGTGCTGGGCGATCTCTTCGAAGCCTGGGTGGGTGATGATGACAGCAGTGCCTTGAACACCCTGGTGGCTCAAGCCTTTGCGGCACTGGCGGACTCCGGCACCGCCCTGTATTTCATGCACGGGAACCGGGATTTCCTCCTCGGCCAGGACTATGCGGCGCGCTGCAGAGCCAGCCTCCTGGAAGAACCCACCGTGATCGACTGCCACGGTCAACGCATGGCTCTGATCCATGGTGACAGCCTGTGCACTCGCGACGTCGACTACATGAAATTCCGCAAGATGGTGCGCACCGAGCGTTGGCAGCGGGAGTTCCTGGAACGCTCCCTGGTGGAACGCCAGATGATCGCGCAGCAGGCCCGCATGCAGAGCAAGGAGCAGAGCAAGACCAAGACTTCCGAGATCATGGATGTGACCCAACAGGAAGTGCTGAATCTGCTGCAGACGCTGCAGGTCAATTGTCTCATCCACGGCCACACACATCGCCCCTCCATTCATACCCTGCGCCTGCAGGAATCCATCAATGGACGACTCGATGCCCAGCGTATCGTGCTGGGGAGCTGGGATACCCAGGGCTGGGTACTCGAACTGGGGCCGGACGGCTTCGACCTGAAGCACTTCCCGCACCTGCCAGCCTGATGCGCTGAACCCCTACGCCAGACTGTCCACCTGGCTGAAATAGCGGTCGAAGTGCGCTTCGCACAGCAGCAGCAATTCCTCGTTGACGACACTGGCCAGTTGCGTCAATGACGAGCCTTGTCCGGATGCGAGCAGTGAAAACCCGCAAGCTGCGGGATCGATGTCTGCCAAGGGTGCCTTCTGCAGCAGACTGTGCAGCCAGCAATAGGGCGAGAGCGCAGGATTCAGCGGAATCCTGTACGCCTGCAACGCCGCTTCCAATGCCTCCCTCGATGAGATGTGAAAGTGATTCTTGAGTATCTGCACGCTCAGTGCCTCGATGCGGCGCAGCACCGCTTCCTTTTCCACCTCGTTGTAGGTGTTCCAGCGAATGACCTCGAAGGCATAGCGTTTGCAGCCTCTGCAGATGGCGTCACCGATGGAGGTCGTGGAGCAGATGCCGATGCAGGGCGTGCGTGTGGGGCTGGTCTTCAACTGGAGTTCCCGTGCCGATTGGCCTAAACTTGGAGCCCGATTTTACCAGCTAACCGAAGCTCATCGACAAGGGGAATATTGTGTTAGAAGCGTACCGTAAACATGTCGCCGAACGTGCCGCGCAGGGCATCGTGCCGAAACCGCTGGATGCCGAGCAGGTCGCCGCACTCGTCGAATTGTTGAAGACCCCTCCTGCGGGAGAGGAAGAGTTCATCCTTGATCTGATCTCCAATCGCGTCCCTGCTGGCGTCGATGAAGCCGCCTACGTCAAGGCCGGTTTCCTGACCGCGATCGCCGAAGGCAGTGCCACGTCCCCCATCATTGACAAGAAGCTCGCCGTGCGACTGCTCGGCACCATGCTCGGTGGCTACAACATCGTGACCCTGGTGAAGCTGCTCGACGACGCCGACCTCGGCGCGCTGGCCGCGAAGGAACTTTCGCACACCCTGCTGATGTTCGATGCCTTCCACGACGTGGAGGAAAAAGCCAAGGCCGGCAACCCGCACGCCAAGGTGCTGCTGCAGTCCTGGGCCGATGCCGAGTGGTTCCTCAACAAGCCGGAACTGCCGAAGGTGCTGACGGTCACCGTGTTCAAGGTGCCGGGTGAAACCAATACCGACGATCTCTCGCCGGCGCAGGACGCCTGGTCCCGTCCCGACATTCCCCTGCATGCCCTGGCCATGTACAAGATGCCGCGCGAAGGCGTGACCAATGCCGCCGTGCAGATCGAGGAGCTGAAGAAGAAAGGCTTCCCCGTCGCCATGGTGGGCGATGTGATGGGCACCGGTTCCTCCCGCAAGTCCGCCACCAATTCCGTGCTCTGGTACATCGGCGATGACATTCCCCACATCCCGAACAAGCGCGACGGTGGCGTGTGCATCGGCGGCAAGATCGCGCCGATCTTCTTCAACACCATGGAAGACGCCGGCGCCTTCCCGCTGGAGTGCCCGGTTGACAACATGAACACCGGCGACGTCATCGACATCCATACCTACGAAGGCCGCATCACGCGTCACGGCACCGACGAGGTCGTGTCCACCTTCACGCTCAAGACCGAAGTGCTGCTCGACGAAGTGCGCGCCGGCGGCCGCATTCCGCTGATCATCGGCCGCGGCCTCACGGAGAAGGCCCGCACAGCCCTGGGTCTGGAGCCTTCCCGCGTCTTCCGCCTGCCCTTCAACCCTGTCGATTCCAGCAAGGGCTACACCCTGGCCCAGAAGATGGTCGGCAAGGCCTGCGGCGTGAAAGGCGTGCGCCCGGGCAGCTACTGCGAACCGAAGATGACCACCGTCGGCTCCCAGGACACCACCGGCCCGATGACCCGCGACGAACTGAAGGACCTGGCCTGTCTGGGCTTCTCTGCCGACCTGGTCATGCAGTCCTTCTGTCACACGGCCGCCTATCCGAAGCCCGTGGACATCGAGACCCAGCACACGCTGCCTGACTTCATCCAGACGCGTGGCGGCGTGGCCCTGCGCCCGGGCGACGGCATCATCCATTCCTGGCTGAACCGCATGCTGCTGCCCGACACCGTGGGCACCGGCGGCGACTCGCACACCCGCTTCCCCATCGGCATTTCCTTCCCGGCCGGCTCCGGTCTGGTGGCCTTCGCTGCCGCCACCGGCGTGATCCCGCTGGACATGCCCGAGTCCGTGCTCGTGCGCTTCAAGGGCGAGATGCAGCCCGGCATCACCCTGCGTGATCTGGTGAACGCGATTCCCTACGCCGCGCTGCAGTCCGGCGACCTGACGGTGGAAAAGAAAGGCAAGAAGAACATCTTCTCCGGCCGCATCCTGGAAATCGAAGGGCTGCCGAACCTGAAGGTGGAGCAGGCCTTCGAGCTGTCCGACGCCTCGGCCGAGCGCTCCGCCGGCGGCTGCACGATTCGCCTGAACAAGGAACCGATCATCGAGTACTTCAACTCCAACATCACCCTGCTGCGCTGGATGATCAGCGAGGGCTATGGCGATGCCCGCACGCTGGAGCGTCGCGCCCGTGCCATGGAAGAGTGGCTCAAGGACCCGCAGCTGCTGGAGCCGGACCCGGACGCCGAGTACTACAAGATCATCGAGATCGACCTGAACGAGATCAAGGAGCCGCTGCTGGCCTGCCCGAACGACCCGGACGACATCAAGCCGCTGTCCGCCGTGCAGGGCACGAAGATCGACGAGGTCTTCATCGGTTCCTGCATGACCAACATCGGCCACTTCCGCGCCGCCAGCGTGGTGCTCAAGCAGGTCAAGGGCGTGCTGCCCACGCGTCTGTGGATCGCACCGCCGACCAAGATGGACCAGCATCAGCTGGTGGAAGAAGGTGTCTACAGCGTGTTCGGCGTGTCCGGTGCACGCACCGAGATGCCGGGCTGCTCGCTGTGCATGGGCAACCAGGCGCGCGTGGCGCCCAATTCCACCGTGGTGTCCACGTCCACCCGCAACTTCCCCAACCGTCTGGGCGAAGGCGCGAACGTGTTCCTGGCATCCTCTGAACTGGCCGCAGTCAGCTCGGCCCTGGGTCGCATTCCCACCATGGAGGAGTATCTGGCCTACATGAAGAACGTGGACACCATGGCTGACTCGATCTACCGCTATCTGAACTTCAATGAGATCAAGTCCTACATGGATGCCGCGGAGCGTGCCAAGAGCATTCCGCTGGTGAACATCCGCGAAGTGGCGGCCTGATCGACTGAATTGAAAAGGGGGTCAGAGACACTTGCCGAGGCACGTGTCTCTGACCCCCTTCTCTTTTCCCATCAGCGCGGGATGTCTGACGCCTGCCAGCCCCCGCCCAACGCCTGATACAGACTGATCAGCGTGTTGAGCTGCTGCAGCTTGGTGTCCAGCACTGCATTGCGGCTGGAGAACAGCGTGTTCTGGGTGGTCAGCACCGTCTGGAACTCCGTCACCCCCTCGGCATAGCGCACTTCGGCAATGCGGAAGGATTCCTCGGCGGCCCCGAGATTCTGCAGCGCCACGGCCACCTGCTCCTCCTGCAGCTGCACCGCACTCAGCAACACTTCCACTTCGTTGAAGGCCACCAGGGCGGCCCGACGGAAGTTCGCCAGGGCGCTTTCCAGCGCCAGTTGGCGTGTCTGCAGCGCACGATCACGCTGACCGGTGTCCAGCAGGGTCTGCAGCACCGTGGCGCCGGCATTGATGAACTGGTCCGGCGAGCTGACCAGCGCCGTCAACGAGCTGCTGCTGGCATTGACACTGCCGGTCAGGGACAGGCTGGGAAAGTAGTCCGTGCGCGCGATGTCCACGCCCGCCACGGCACTGCGCAGCTGAGCCTCGGCCTGCACCAGATCCGGACGTCGCAGCAGCAGCTCTGAGGGCAGACCCGCCTGCACGGCGGGCACCACCACGTTCTGCAGGGTCTGCCCGGCCACGTCGAAACCCTGCACATGACGGCCCGTCAGCAGGGCCAGCGACGAGAGCGCCGCCAGCTCGCTCTGCTCCAGCGCCCGCAGGGCCGCCTGCTCGCGCTGCAGGGCGATGCGCTGCTGCAGCGCCTCGATGGGCACGGCCACGCCGGACGCCACGCGGGCATCGGCAATGGCACTGATGGCCTGGGCATTGGCCACGTTCTGCGTGGCGGCTACCAGCTTGTCGCGGATCAGCAGCAACTGGAAATAGGTCGAAGCGGATGTGCCCAGAGTGGTCAGGGCGATGTCCGCTATCTGGGCGGCGCGGGACTCATAGTCCGCCAGCGCCTGGGTGTAGACGGCCGGGCGACTCAGGATGTCGGCGTAGGACACGGACCCCGTGAGGGAGAACGGCGTGCCCTCGTTGTTGCTCTCGTCCTGGCCACTCACGCGAGACTGCCGGAAAGAAGCGCCCGTGCCCAGGGTCACACTGGCCCGCGGCAGCAGATTGAAACCCGCCTCCTCCAGCGCCACCTGGGCCGACTGCAGATTGCGCCGGTTGTTGGCCAGATCCAGATTGCCGGCCTGGACCTGGCCGATCAGGGTCGTCAACTCGGCATCGCCGAAATTGGTCCACCAGTCCACTGCCGGCCAGGCGGGCGCCGCGCTGGTGTCTGCCTGCTCCGAGCGTGGCGTGAAGGCAGCCGGCACATCGGCCGGCGCGAGCGTGGGGACCTGTGTCTGCATGCAGGCTGCCAGCGGCAGCATGGCCAGCGCCAGCAGCCAGGGTCGTGAAAGAGTCAAACGCATGATGGGCAGAGTCCTATTCATTGGCGAGAGCTACGACGGGGTCGAGTCGTGCCGCCTTGCGTGCCGGGGTGAAACCGAAGATGAGGCCTGTCGCTGCCGCGCAGCAGAAGGCCAGGACCATGGGCGCCGTGGTGAATTCCACGGCAATGCCGAAGCGCATCAGCAGCAGTCCCGTGCCAATGCCGATGGCCACGCCCAGCAGGCCGCCCACGGCGGACACCACGATGGCCTCGGACAGGAACTGGGACAGGATGTCGAACTGCCGTGCGCCGGTGGCCATGCGGATGCCGATTTCCCGCGTCCGCTCCGTCACCGACACCAGCATGATGTTCATCACACCGATGCCGCCCACCAGCAGCGAGATGGCGGCCACCGAGCCCAGCAGCATGGTGAAGGTATCCTGCGAGGCCGACACCGTTTCCAGCAGCTCCGCACTGTTGAACACGCGGAAATCCTGCGTGCCGTGGCGCACCACCATGAATTCGATCAAGTCCTGCTCTGTCTGGTTGATGAGGTCGATGTTTTCCACCGCCACCGCGATCGAGCGGGCGTAGCGCTGCCCGAACAGGCGCAGGGCCCCTGTCTTGAGCGGCACGAAAACGGCATCGTCCTGGTCATTGCCCCCCTGCCCCGACGCGCCCTTGCGCGTCAGCACACCAATGATCTGGAAGGGCACGTTGCGAATCAGGATGTACTCGCCCAGTGGATTGCCGCCGTCGGGAAACATCTCGGCCGCCACCGTCGCGCCGAGCACCGCCACGGCAGCATAGGTGTCGCTGTCCTCGCGGGTGAAGTAGATGCCCTGGGCCAGGGGCCAGCTGCGGATGGCCGGCATGGATTCGGTATTGGCGATGACCGTGGTCTGGTAGTCCTGGCGGCCGTGGCGCACGGTCTGGCTGCCCTGGATCTCGGGCAGCGTGCCGATCACGTTCGGCACGCCGTCGGCAATGGCGTCGGCATCCTCGAAGGTCAGCGTCGAGGGCGAAGGCCCCCGCTGCCCCTGCACCCGCGCAGGCTGCAGGGTCAGCATGTTGGTGCCGATGGCGCTGATGCGCTCGACGATCTGCTGCCGCGCCCCCTCCCCGATGGCCAGCATAGCCACCACGGAGGCCACGCCGATGACGATGCCCAGAAGAGTGAGGAAGGTGCGGAAGATGTTCGCGGTGAGCGAGCGCATGGCCATGCGGATGGCCTCGCTGATGCCGGTCAGGGGCGAGGCCACGCGGCGATTCAGGAACAGCTCGCGCAGCTTGTGGTTGTCGGCATTGCCGTGGCTGGCGGTGACAGTGTTGCGATCGCGGATCACCTGCCCGTCACGGAACTCCACCACTCGGTCCGCCTGCTCCGCCAGGGCCGGATCGTGGGTGATGATGATCACCGTGTGGCCCTGCCGCGCCAGATTCTTCAGCAGAGCCACCACCTCGGCGCCACTGGCCGAGTCCAGCGCCCCCGTGGGTTCGTCCGCCAGAATGATGTTGCCGCCGTTCATCAGCGCTCGCGAGATGGACACCCGCTGCTGCTGGCCGCCCGAGAGCTGGCTGGGCCGGTGATCCATGCGCTCGCCGAGCCCCAGCGAGGTGAGCAGGGCTTCGGCCCGGATGCGGCGCTGCTCGGCACTGTAGCCGGCATAGATGGCGGGGATCTCGACGTTCTCCAGTGCCGTGGCATGGGGCAGCAGGTTATAGCTCTGGAACACGAAGCCGAAGGCCTCGCGCCGCAGCCAGGCCAGATCGTCGGCCTCGAAATGGCGGATGTCGCGCCCGCCGAACAAGTAGGTGCCACTGGTGGGTTTGTCCAGGCAGCCCAGGATGTTCATCATCGTGGACTTGCCCGAGCCGGACTGACCGACGATGGCGACGAACTCCCCGATGTGGATCTTCAGGTCCACCCCGCGCAGGGCGCGCACTTCCACGCCGCCCGAGGTGATGTAGGTGCGCGTGATGCCGCGCAGCTCGATGATGGGAATTTCGCCGCTGACATCGGCGGCCCGCGCCGGCTCGCCTGGGGACGGCCGCGCGCCGAGGGCGCCTGCGTCCAGGGTCAGACTGCTCATCGGAAGCCTCCGCCGAAGCCGCGCGGGGCGGTGGGCGCGCCGATGGCCTGCAGCTGCTGCTGCGGCTCGGCCGCGCCTTGAATGACGCCGGCCACCACTTGCTCGCCTTCCTCCAGGCCGGAGATCACCTGCGCACTGATGCGGCTGCTGACACCGACGACGATGTCACGCGCCTGCTGCGTGCCATCCGCCGCCATCACGGTGACAGTGGCCGGGCGACGCGCCGGCACAGTGCCGTCCCCGGAGGGCGGGCGGCGCCCCGCGGGACGCCCTTGCCGCGCCGCCGCGATGCGGGCTTCGGCATCGCCAGGAGCACCGGCCCCGGGAGCCCCCTCGGTCGCTGCGGGAGCACCGTAACTGAGCGCACCGACCGGCACCGTCAGCACGTCATAAGCCGCTGCCGTGATGAAGAACACCTGGGCGGTCATTTCCGGCAGCAGGGTGCCGTCGGCGTTGTCCACATCGAACAGGCCGGTGTAGAGCACCACATTGTTCTCGATCACCGGTGTCGGCAGGATCTGCCGCAGCGAGCCGCGCCAGCGCCGCTGACCGCCGCTCAGGGTGGTGAAGTAGATATCCATGCCGATGCGCAGATTGCCGATGTCAGCCTCGGAAATCTCGGCCTGCACCGTCATGGTGGAGAGATCGGCAATGCGCAGGATGGTGGGTGCCTGTTGATTGGCATTCAGGGTGCGGCCCTCGTTCATCTCGATGGACACCACCGTGCCCGCGATGGGAGCGTAGATGCGGGTGAACTCAAGCGAGGTTTCTTCCGTGCTAAGGGTGGAGCGGCTCTGCTCGATCTGGCGCTGCAGCTGGATGTAACTGGCCTCGGCACTGGCGAGATTGGCGACCGCCGTATCGAAGTCCTGCTGACTGGTGGCATTGGCGGCCATCAGGCGTTCCTGCCGCTGGGCATTCGCTCTCGCGAGATCCAGACTGGCCTGACGCGACACGATCTGGGCCTCCAGGGCTGCCAGGGCGGCGCGGCTTGCCTGCACTCGACTCGCCTGAGTCCGGGCATCGATCTCGGCCAGCAGCTGACCGACTTCCACCTTGTCGCCCACCTCCACATGCAGCTTCTGCAACTGACCGGACACCTGCGCGCCGACGTCGACGAAATCACTGGGCTTGAGACTGCCGGCCGAGGAGATCGTGTTCTCGATGTCGCCGATCTCGACGCGCGCCAGCAAGGGCTGATTCTGGGTCTCGGGGCTGTCGGTGCCGCGCAGGGAGTACCAGCCGCCGGCGCCGGCGAGCACCAGTGCCAGCAGCAGCCAGCGGCCACCTGTGCGTCGCTTGCGGCGCGGTGCCAGAGGGGGAGCGTCCTGCGATCGAGTCTGAGAATCCTGTTGCGCGGTCATGCGAATGTCCTTGGTGATGGAGTGCCGAATGGAGATGTGCTTGCGGTTACGCAGAGTGAAGCATCTATCCGTCGAAAAAATCTGTGACTTGTCGTGACTTTATTTCTGCTAGCCGAGGTCAACGCGAAGGACACTCATGCGTTGGCGGCCGCCCGCCGAGCAAGTTGCATGGCGCTGGCGATGCAGCTGCCGAAGAGGCCGGCTTCCACGGCGGCCGCCAGGAACTGACTGCGGGGCCCGAAGCCTTGCTCGCCAAACAGGCTGCCCAGTGCATCCAGCTGCAGGCGCGACGCGGGGAAGCTCTGCGCCAGCAGCTCCAGGCTGCCGCCCAGCAGCGGGCGCCCAAGTGCCGCCAGCAGCAGACCGACGCCCGCACACAGCAGGCCGGCCACTGCCACCTGACGGGGCTGCGGCCCCTGACCCTCGGCGCGCTCGACCAGCAGGATGGCGGCGCCCACGCCGAGGCCGACGAGCAGGCCCTCGAAGGCGCCGGTGATGTCGCCCGGCGCTTGCCCGAACAGCAGCGCGAAGGCGTCGACGCCGATCAGCTTGCCCAGAGCACCCACCAGCATGCCGCCGCAGGCGGCGCCGAACACAGGCCACCCACGCGCCGTCGGAGCCAGCCGCCGCGCCAGCACGAAGCCGCTGACGACCCCGGCCGCGCCCGGCACCGCCACCAGCAGACTCAGGCAGAGCATGACCAGGAGCACGGACAGCGCCCCGGCCTCCAGGGACTGCGACGCGGCCACGAAACCATAGGCCAGCCCGCCCAGCACACCAGCCACCGCGCCCCCGAGGATGCCGGCCGCGAGGGGGATCAGTGCGCCGTTCGGCGTGTTGCCGCGCGCAGGCATGGCACTGCCCTGCCCGCCGTCGGATGTCCCTGGCGCAGGCCGCGTCTGGACGCTGGCGATGAAGCGATAGCCATGCTTGGGCACGGTCTCGATGAAGCGCGGACTGACGGCGGCATCCCCCAGCGCCTTGCGCAAGGTCTTGATGCACTGCGTCAGCGCCTCGTCCGTCACGGGAATGCCCTGCCAGACTTCCGTCAGGAATCGCTCCTTGCTCACGAGCTGCCCGCTCTCCTGCACCAGCAGCGCCAGGGCGTCCAGGTAGCGCGCGTTCAGCTCCAGCACGCGCTCGCCACAGCGCAGCTGGCGCTGGGCGAGATTCAGGGAGAAGTCGTCGAAATGATAAACCGTCTGGGTCATGCGATGCCGGCTCCGGGCTGCGGAGCGTCCAATGCTGTGCCGTGGGGCGATGGCCGACAGTGTGCCCGATTCAGTGCGCGCCCGCCTCTGCTGCCGCACGGAAGAGCCCTGCAGAGAGGCACCAGAGCAGCGCGAAGAAGGCGTTGATGATCAGCGTGAAGCCCAGCCCGGCCGCCAGCACCAGCAGACCCACCAGCATCTGCGCCGCCGCCGTGGCGAACATCGCCCGCGCCATGCCCGCAGCCGTCAGCCCCGCCGCGATGGCGCCCCCCGCCGCCGTGGCGAGCACGGCGACATAAAGCAGATTGGCCGGATTGTCCTCGCTGCCGATGATGCCCACCGCCAGCGATATCCACACCAGCAGCAGGGCCGCCAGCAGCGCCACTGCCACGCCGAGCCGGTAAGCGGTGTTGCGCGTGATGCGCACTGTCAGTTCCAGCAGCAGGCCGGGCACGCTGAGCAGGATGCCGGCCGCGACAAAGTCGGCCCAGTCCCACTGCACTTCCTCGGTGAAGGGCATGCTCACCAGCGGCGTCAGCCACAGGGCGATGGCCGTGCCCCAGCCCAGCCAGCGCCAGCGCGTGCCACGCCAGCTGGCCGAGACCTGCGGCTCGTGAGGGGCTCTTGAAGGCGGAGTAGAGGTCGAAGGGTTCATGGCGGACTCCTGTGGGAATGAAGGAGCCCGCAGTGTGGCGCGCCGTCAGGAGCCAGGCATGAGCAAACGCTGAGCAATGGCTGAGCGTTTGCTGCCGGCAGGCTACTTCAGGCTCTTCCCCACCACCTCGGCCACATCCTTGGACAGCCCGTCGACGGCCTGGATTCTCTCGAGGGCGGCACGCATGAGGCGCTGGCGCGTCTCGTCGTAACGCCGCCAGCGCGTGAGCGGGGTGACCAGGCGCGAGGCGATCTGCGGATTCAGCGCATTGAGCTGGAGGATGCGCTCGGCCAGGAAGTCGTAGCCCGCGCCGCTGATGTCGTGGAAAGCCACCGGGTTCTGCCCGGCGAAGGCACCGATCAGGGCGCGCACCTTGTTCGGGTTGCGGATGTCGAAGGCCGGGTGCTGCAGCAGCGTCTTCACCCGCTCCAGCGTGCCGGGCAATACGCAGCCGGCCTGCAGACTGAACCACTGATCCACCACCAGCGCCTCGTGCTGCCAGCGCGTGTAGAAGCTCTGCAAGGCCTGCTCGCGCAGGGGCGCGGCTTCAGGCAGCGGGCAGTTCACCTGCAGACGCAGCGCGGCGCTGACGTCCGTCATGTTGTCGGCCGTGGCGAACTGCTGCTGACAGGCCTGCAGCCATTGCGCGTCGCCCGTGCGCAGCAGATAGCCAAGGCAGGTGTTCTTGAGCGCGCGCTGGGCGATGCCGGCCGCGTCGGCGGCATAAGGCAGCGGCGCCGCGTTGAGCGCATGCAGGCGCGCGAACTGCGGCGCCAGACGCTGTGCCAGGGTGTTGCAGGCGAATTCGCGCACGGCGTGGATGCCGGCCACATCGATCTCGGCCGACAGCTCCGCCAGATAGGCTTCCGCCGGCAGACTCAGCAGCTGGGCCACGGCTTCCTTGTCATGGGGCAGCGCGCGTTCGCACTGCTCGATGCAGTCGGCCAGGATGCTGGCGAAGGCCTGCACCAGACCCGCCTCCAGGTGCAGCGCGCGACCGGCCTGATAATCGGCCAGCAGCGCCTGCAGGGTTTCCACGCCAAGCTGCTGCGCGGCATTCCACCGGTTGAAGCCATCGGTGTCGCGGGCCATGAGGAACAGCAAGTCCTCCCGCGTGTGTTCCGCCTGCAGCTTCACCGGGGCGGAGAAGCCCCGCAGCAGCGAGGGCACCGGCGGCTGGGCGATGCCGGTGAACACGAATTGCTGCTGCGCCTCGCGCACGTCCAGCACGCGCTCGGTCGGCGCTGCGCCTTGCTCGCCCTCCAGTGACAACGGCAGCTCGCGGCCCTCGCGATCCAGCAGCGCCATACGCAGAGGAATGTGGAAAGGCAGCTTCTCGGGCTGCTCCGGCGTGGCCGGACAGCTCTGCCTGACGTGCAGCACATAGCGCCCGCGCCCCGCGTCATGCTCGCCACGCACCTGCAACACGGGCGTGCCGGCCTGGCTGTACCAGCGGCGGAACTGGGCGAGATCGACGCCGCTGGCGTCCTCCATGGCCTTGACGAAATCCTCGGTGGTGACCGCCTGGCCATCGTGGCGCGCGAAATACAGATCGCTGCCGGCACGGAAGCGTTCGGGACCGATCAGTTCGCGAATCATGCGCACCACTTCGGCGCCCTTCTCGTAGATGGTCACGGTGTAGAAGTTGGAGATCTCCATGTAGGAGTCGGGGCGCACGGAATGGGCCATGGGCCCGGCGTCCTCGGCGAACTGCACGGTGCGCAGGAAACTCACGTCGTCGATGCGCTTCACGGTCCGCGAACCCATGTCGGACGAGAACTCGGCGTCGCGGTACACGGTGAAGCCTTCCTTGAGACTGAGCTGAAACCAGTCGCGACAGGTCACGCGATTGCCCGACCAGTTGTGGAAGTACTCGTGCGCCACCACCGCCTCGACACGCTGGAAGCCGGCGTCCGTGGTGGTGGCCGGATTCGCCAGCACGCAGGACGTGTTGAAGATGTTCAGACCTTTGTTCTCCATGGCCCCCATGTTGAAGTCGTCCACCGCGACGATCATGAAGATGTCCAGATCGTACTCGCGACCGAACACCTCTTCGTCCCAGCGCATGGCGTTCTTCAGCGAGAGCATGGCGTGGTCGCATTTGTCGACGTCCTTGGCCTCCACGAAGATGCGCAGCGTCACCACGCGACCGGACGCCGTGGTGAAGTGATCCTCCACGCATTCCAGATTGCCGGCCACCAGCGCGAACAGATAGCAGGGCTTGCGGAACGGGTCTTCCCACGTCACCCAATGCGTGCCATCCGGCCCCTCGCCGCGTGCCACGGGATTGCCGTTGGAGAGCAGCACCGGGTAGCGGGCCTTGTCCGCCACCACCGTGGTGGTGAAGGCCGCCATGACATCGGGGCGGTCGAGGTAGTAGGTGATCTTGCGGAAGCCCTCGGCCTCGCACTGCGTGCAGAACATGGTCTTCGACTTGTACAGCCCTTCCAGGCTGGTGTTCTCCTGCGGCTTGATGCGGGTCACGCATTCCAGAACGAAGGCCTGCTGGGGGGGCGTGAAGATGCTGAGACTCTCGGCTTCCACACGATACTGCGCACTGTCGAGCGCGCGGCCGTCGATGGCGAGCGACTCCAGCACCATGTCCTGGCCGTCCAGCACCAGGGGGCCAGGCACATGGCCGGCATGCAACGGATTGGGCCGCAGTTGCAAGCGTGACACGACACGCGTGGAATCCTCTCCCAGCTCGACACGCAGATCGGTGGTGTCGATCAGATAAGCCGGGGCCTCGTAGTCCTTCAGGTAAATGGTTTTCGGTTGTGCGTCACGCATGTTCGTGTCCTTGTCTGGTCAATGATGCAGCGCCAGGTTGTAGCCCCCGAAGCGGCGCAGGTTGATCACGCCGGTATCGAAAATCAGATACTGGCCCTTGATGCCCAGCAGGGTGCCTTCCACCAGGGCATCGGTGTCGAAATTGAACGAATTGATCTTTTCCGGATACGCCAGGATCGGGTAATCGATCAGCACCGGCTCGATGCCGGTGAGCACGCTGATGGCATGAAAGCCGTAGCGCTGCACCAGCTCGTCGATGTCGCGGCGGCAGGCCGCCAGCAGGCGCTCGCGCTCGGCGTGCAGGTCGGTCAGATGATCGGCCCCCTTGAGCATGTCGCGCCAATTGGTCTTGTCCGCCACGTGCTGCTTGAACAGCACTTCCAGCGCACCGGACTGCAGGCGGCTGCGCACCCGGATGATGGCCAGTGCCTGCACCGCGCCCTGATCGATCCAGCGTGTCGGTACCTGGGTGGCACGGGTGATGCCCACCTTCACCCCCGAGGAGTTGGCCAGGTAGACGATGTGATCCTGCATGCAGAATTCCTCGCCCCAGGCCGGCTCACGGCAGGTGCCCAGGTCGTAGTGGCACTTCTCCGGGTGGATGATGCAGGAGTCGCACTGGGCCAGCTTCTGGAAGCACGGGTAGCAGTAGCCCTGATTGAAGCTCTTGCTGGTGTTGCGGCCGCAGTGCACGCAATTGATCTGGCCGCTGAAGTGCAGCTGGATGTGGCTGCCCAGCAGCGGATTGAGCGGCACCAGGGTCTCGCCCAGCGGCAGCGCATAGTCCACGGGCTTGCCGAGACGGGTCTTCATCTTGCGGGCGATGCCGCGGGCGACGGTGTTCACCGGATACTCCTTGTCACTCAGTGGCGCGTGGGGTTGTCCTGCCCGGCCCACAGCAGCGGGCGCGGCTCGCTGGCACAGCTGTCGCCCGCCCCATGCGTGTGACCGGGCTCGTCACAGTGGGACTTCTGCAGGCCGCTGGTGTCGATGTAGCCCACGCGCTGCTCCTCGGGCAGGTGCCGCGCCTCCCAGGCGATGATGGCCTGCAGGCTGTGTTCCAGCTGCTGCGGCGTCAGCCGTTCGCCATTGGCCCAGCGACCGGTTTCCACGGCGCTCTTGAGCGCCTCGTGAATTTGCGGGGTGATGCTGTCGAGCAGCGCCTGGAGGGAATCGGGAGTGGCAGACATGCAAGGATCCTCTAGTGTGGGGCGCCGCTCAGGCGCGTCGAATACGCTGCAGGCCTGCACCCAGCAGGCCCGCGACCATGCCGGCAAGCAGACCGCCCGCGTGCGCCGCCGTGGCGATCCAGGCCGAGGCCAGCACTTCCATCAGCACCAGCGCGAGCAGCAGGAAGCCGATCATCGCGGGCGGCAGCTGCAGGCCGGCGCGTGGCACCACCAGCTGCCACATCCAGATGTAGCCCAGCAGACCGTAGACCACGCCGGAGAGTCCGCCGAAATTGGCCGACAGACTCCACAGGTACTGCACCGTATTGGAGGCGAAGGCCAGAAACAACAAGAGCAGCAGATACATCAGACTGCTCTGCACGGCTTCGATCATGCGGCCGAAGTGCCACAGCCAGAGACTGTTGAACACCAGATGCAGTGCGCCGAAATGCAGCAGCGCGGGCGAGAGCGTGCGCAGCAGCACCTCCATGCTGTCGATCTGGCCAAGCAGACGCAGCACCGACCCCGGGCCGACCTCTGCGCCAGGATAGAAGCCAGGGTAGAACAGGCGCTGCACACCGCCCAGATCCGTGCCCAGATCGCTGATGAGGGCGACCACCAGCGTGGCGATCAACACCAGAGCTGTGACGGGCGCACGAAAGAAGGCACGCAGCAGGTCGCGCAGATACAGTTGCAGCGGGAAGTAATTGCCGAGACCGGGCTGAGGGCCGCGGGAGGTCTCAGTCAGCAGCCCCTGCTCACGCAGACTCTGCCACTGGGTCAGCAGCGCCGCGACCAGTTGGGCCTCGGCTTCGGTGGCCACCCAGATCACCTGGGCACCGGACTCCTCGTTGACGCGAAGACGTACTCCCTGGCGGGCCAGCGCCTCCAGCAAGGGCCGCAGATCGGTGCCGGCATCCAGCACGGCCGCCCTAATCATCGGCGCGCACCAGGCGGCTGCCCCAGCCCAGCTTGCTGCGACAGGTTTCGTAGTAATTGTGATCCAGCGGGTGAATCAGGCGCAGGGCACCCCGCTTCTTGTGGACGATCAGTTCGTCGCCGGGCTCGACCGGGAATCCGGTGGCGCCGTCACAACTGACCTGGGGCACGATGGAACGCTGCTTGCCCACCACCACGCGCACACGGCTGTCGGCGTCGATCACCAGCGGGCGGCTGCCGAGGGTATGGGGATACATGGGGACCAGCACGAGGGCATTCAGACTGGGATGCATGATCGGTCCGCCGGCTGACAAGGCATAGGCCGTGGACCCCGTCGGCGTGGCGACGATCAGCCCGTCGGACTGCTGGCTGTTGACGAACTGCTCGTTGATGAAGAGTTCGAATTCCAGCATGCGAGCGGCAGTACCGGGGTGCAGCACCACATCGTTCAGCGCCGTGCCTGCATGCAGCACCTGACCGCTGCGTCGCACCTCGCATTCGATCAAGAAACGGGATTCCTCGGTGTAGCGGCCGGCCAGCACCTCGGTCAACCGGGTCTCGATCTCCTCTGGCAGGATGTCGGTCAGAAAGCCCAGCCGCCCGCGGTTCACGCCGAGCACCGGCACATTGTGCGCGACCAGCCACTGGGCCACGCCCAGCATGCTGCCATCGCCTCCCACCACGATCACCAGATCACTCCGGGCGCCGAGCTCGGCGCGGGGGACCACCGTGGCAGACGCGTCGGACAGCACAGCCGCACTGGGTTCGTCACAGAGAACCTGCAGCCCTCGCGAAACCAGCACCTTGTGCAGCAGGCTCAGAGTGTCGACCACCCCGGCGTGCCCTGCCCGACCGATCAGTCCGATGCGCTTGAATGCCGCCATGGTGTGGTGTGCTCTGAGAAGGAAATGGAAAAGGCCGGCCGCGCGGGAGTCGCGCGGCCGGCGGCAGTATAGCAGAGTGAAATGCGGCTCCGCTCAGCGGCTGATGTCCAGCGCCAGAGGCTCCACGGTGTACACCACCTCCCCCAGACTCGGCACGCTGTAAGCGATGTAGATCTGCAGTCGACGGCCGATGAAGTCCGTTCCAAGCCTGGCGGCATTGGCGATCGGCACGTATTCCACGGCACGCAGCTGAGGCACGCTGCGGAACGCTCGCAGACCGGCGAAGCTGCCGTCCCAGACATGCACAGCGCCCAATTCGTCCAGCATCACGAACTGCTCGCCATCCAGGGTGGCCAGCACATAGATCGCACCGGACTGACCGCTGTGGCGGGAATCCACGCTCAGACTGAGATTGATGTCGACGCTGTCGCCCGGTGTCACCACCGAGACATGATTCAAGCCCCTGTCAACGCTCGCCGCCAGCGCTATCCGGGCATTGGTGGCGGTGCCACTGAGGGTGGCCAGCGGCTTGTCGGGCAGCAGCGGCACGCGCTGGGCGTAGTAGCGCGCGATCTGGTGGCGCACCACATCGAGGGCGCGCACGGCATCTGCCGGGGGCTGAGTGCCGCCGGCTGCCACACCACAAGGCACGCCCAGACAGTCCAGCGAAGGGCTGGAGAAACGCGCAATCCGCACAGTGGTGTTGAAGGCACCGGGGAAAGCCATGACGGTGGTGAACAGCGAATCCACGCCGTGACCCGTGGCGAAGTCGAAGGTGCCGCCATGGCCATCCTCCCGGTGGGAGTGAGTCAGGCCCATGTTGTGTCCCAGCTCGTGGGCCACGACGGAACTCACCGGGCAGTCGATGGCGATGGTCGAGAACGCGAACTGGCGCTCGTCGGAGGAGGTGAAATCCCCCTGCGTGCGAAAGCCTCCCAGGTTGGCCAGGCCGCAACGATCAAGCTCCGTTCCCTGGGGACGGAACAGCATCACGAGATCGGCACCGTATTGTTCGCGCAGACTGTCCACCGCAACGAAGGCCGGGTCTCGGCGAGCAGTCAGCGCACTCAGCGCGGTGTCCATGTCCACCGTCTCGCTGTAGGCCACCGGGCCCATGTACACGGGGCGCAGGGTGATGGCCACGCCGCTGTCGGCATAGATCTGATTGGCCATGGCAATGAGCTGGTTGATGCGGGTCTGCGCGGCGCCGCCATAGAGCGTGTCGGCACCGGGCGTGTAGAGTGCCATCACGTCGATGACCGAGGGCGCGGTCAGCGCGCCAGCATTGGCAAGGCCGGCAGGGCCGACGCCGAGCAGGGCTTCGTTGAAGTCGCTGATGCCGTTGTTGTCACTGTCACGCAGCACATCCTCGACCACGTTCAGCACCGCGTCATGGCGCAATTCCCCCACCAGGGCAGTGGAGATCACGCGGGGCTTGGAGGCTGCCGTCGTGGCGATGGTGTAAGGCAGCGTCTTGCTCTCGCCAGGCGCAAAATCCCCCAGGGAGCAATTCAGCACGCGCTGCCCGCCCACGCTGCCCTGGCGGCAGCCCTCTGGGGCACTCACGAGTGTGCTGTTCTCCAGCACGAAGTAGAAATTGACGGTGAGTGCCTCGTGACGCTCGTTGCTGATATTGCGGAAGCTGGCTTCGATCCGGGCCGTGCCGCCGGCGAGCACACTGCCTGTGCCAACCGATTGGGTGATCTGCAGATTGCGGGAGTTGATGCCCGCATTGCGCGCACCTTGTGCCTGCCCTTGCTCGCTCGCATTGCCCAGGCGCAGCGGCAGGGAGCTTGGCGGCAGCGCCGGCAAGGCGACCGGAACGGGCCGCTCACGCTGCGGAATCACAAAATCCTGCTGCATGGCGCCTTCGGGCAGTCCCGCCGACTGATAGATCCAGCCGTGATAATCCCCCGCCGCTTCACTTCTGCTGACATGCAGCTGCCAGACCTGTGCATCGATCTCGGCATAGGCGAACACGTCCAATGCACTGGCAGTCAGCACGAAGGGTGTTTCATGGGCATAACCGGTGAGCTCACCGTGCAGGCTGCGATCGCCGTTCAGCTGCAGGGTCTGCGCCAGAATCAGCAGAGTCCCATGAGCCGCACTGCCCGCCTCCTGATGCATCGGCACGGCCACGGTACTGCCGCTTTGAAGGGCGGCCAGCAGTTCGGCATGCAGCGCGATGGGCACAGCCTGGCTGGCATGCGCGGGCACGGCGGGCATGCCAGCCACCGGCGCGGCCAGAATGCGCCAGAGCGGGGCATGGTCTGAGCCTCCCTGCGCCGCTGCAATGCCGGGCAACCAGAGGCCGAGGACGGCCAGCAGGCAGAGTGCGGCGGGGCGCAGCAGGTGCTGAAGCAGCGGAACAGACATTGTGATAGATCACTCTTTGCACAAGGGCGGGAGGCCATTATGCGAGCGCGTGGGAATATTTTCCATCTTTATGTGCTGCGAGGCGGAAGGCCGCCGGTGTGAATGGCGATCACCTCGCTGTCGGGAGGGATTTCACCCCGTGCCACGCGCCCGTAAACGCTCCACATCATCTTGCCGGTATAGACAGGTTCCAGCGGGATGCCAGTGCGGGCCACGAAGCCGGCGATGAAGGCGTCGAGTTCGGGGCACCGACGCGCATAGCCCCCGGCATGCCAGCCCTGCACGATCTGCCATTCGGCCCGGGGACCGGGCGGCAATTGCTCCAGCCAATGCTGCACCTGAGCACTGAGCGTGTCCTCGCCCTTGAGCACCAGGGTGGCCTCCACGCGCACGGACTCGTCCAGCGCCGACACCAGACCCGCGAGCGTGGTGCCAGTGGCTGTCGCCAACGCCACCCGGCGCGGGCTCGTGGCCGGAACGTTCCAGCACAGCGCACGGGCGATTTCCTGGCAGCCCAGCACGCCTTCCAGGGTGGCGCCGCCTTCGGGAATGATGCGTGCCTGCGGCCAGCGCTCCCGCAATGAGTGCAGGTAGGCGTCACTGTGGCGCTCGCGGTACTCGGTGCGAGAAAGCGGCAGCAACTGCATGCCGAAGGCCTCGGCGGCCGCCAGCACGGGATTGAGCGGACGCAGCACTTCCCCGCGCACCAGGCCGATCGTGATGAAGCCGGCCTGCTGCCCTGCCGCCGCGAGGGCGAGCAGATGATTGGACCAGGCACCGCCGAAACTGATGAGCGTACGCTGCCCCAGAGCCTCAGCCTGCTCCAGCACGGGCCGCAGCTTGAACCACTTGTTGCCACTGATGAAGGGATGCAGCAGGTCCAATCGCAACACGCTCAGACGCACGCCGTACGCGTCCAGCCAGGCGTCGTGCACCGGCTGCAAGGGGGCCATCGCGGCGGAAAGCTTGATCTGACGCACTCGATTTTCCGCCTGCCCTGTAGTTGAATAGCCGCCACTTGTCACTTCACGGGCGCCCCAGACAGCGAGCGCCACAGCCTTCAGGAGCTCCCATGTCAGACCATTCCCTGCCCCCGTCCGGGCGTCGATCCTTTCTCGGCCGTCTCGGCCTCGTGGCCGCTCTGGCCTCTGCTGCTGCCGCCACCAAGGCGGTGGCGCAGACCGCACGTCAGCGCTTCGAACCCCGCATCCATGATGAAGATGCCTGGATGGACATGCCGGGCACCCACCGCACGCTCATCGACTGCTACACCGGTCTGGGCGGCGTCAACGCCATGAACTACGCGGCCAACATCCTGTCCACCCACACCGATGTCTACAAAGGAGCGGAGTCGGACTACGCGATGATCATCTGCTTCCGCGCCGCAGCAGCGCCGCTGGCCTACAGCGACGCGATGTGGGAGAAGTACGGGAAAGTGCTGGCGGACTACACGCAGTACCACGACCCGAAGACGGGTGAGAACTTCCCGCGCAGTCCGATCACGATGTCCGATCGCGTAGACCTGCCCAGCCGTGGTCACACGCTGGCGTCCAATGCCGCGCGTGGCGTGCAGTATGCCGTGTGCAGTCGTGCCACCCGCAATCTGTCCACCTTCCTCGCGGCAGCCACGGGCGGCGATGTCGATGCGATCGCCAGGGAACTCGCGGCTTCCATCGGCGTCAACGCGCGCATGGTCCCCGCAGGAGTGATGGCCACCACGCGCGCCCAGGAACGCGGCTACACCATGCTGGTGGCGGGCTAGCGGGTGCCGGCCCCTGGCGCCGCGTTCTGCGCGGCGTTGCGTGCCGCAGTCTGCGCCGCGTAGTACTCGCGGATCGGCCCGAAGGGCCCGAACCTGTGCTGCTCCACCGGGAACGGATCGGCATAGGGCGGGTACGGGCTGTCCACCGGCTTGGTGGTGCGGTCCGGGTAATCCTCCTCCAGATTGGCCATCTGCGGCCGCTCCTTGGAATTGATGTAGGCCGACACGTCGAAGGCCTGGTCATCCGTCAAGTCCGGCTGACCCAGCGGCATGCGCGCCTTGATGAACATGGCCGCCGTCAGTACGCGGTTCATGCCGGCACCGTTGTTGTAGCTGTCCGGCCCCCACAGCGGCGGGAACAGATAGCCCTCCTTGATGTCATTCGTGGCTTGCAGGCCCAGTCCGTCGATGCCGTGACAGACGGCGCAGCGCTGCTCGAACACCACCTGCCCGGCCGCGATGTCGGCCGCGCGATCCGGCTCGCGGAAGGCCGGCGGCTCGTCCGGCTGCAGGCGGCTCTCGCTGGAAGCCTGGGTCTGCGCCCAAAGACTGTTGATGTACAGCTCCATGGAAACCATCTGCACGCCATCACGGGGGAGTTCCCGGCCATTCATGCTGCGGGTCATGCAGCCCTGGATGCGATCACGCAGATCTCCCTCCCCTCCGTCTCGCCCTGAGAAGCGCGGATAGCGCGAGCTGGTCTGCAGCAGCGACAGCGTGCCCGGCTTGCGGCCACTGTCCAGATGACAGGACGCGCAATCCAGATGCGAGCCGGTGTAGCGCATGGCAGGGTCCGGGTTGGCCGGACCCATTTCTTCAGGCGTGTGGCGAATCAGGCGCTCGCCATATTCGGCGGTGGCCTCCAGCGGCACGCCAGGACTCACGGGCATGGGCCGATACAGCCACAAGGCTGTCGCAATGATGCCCAGACCGGCTGCGCCACCGGCGAGCACGGTGAAAAGGATGCTGCCATTCTGCTTATCGGGGTTCATGAGGGGTCTCCCTGGAAATGGACGCCTGCTGCTCTTCGTCGAATCGCTGGATCTGCTGCGCGAAGACGAACTTGGGCTGCTCGATGCGTCGCCGCAACGCCGGCCGCAGCCAGGCCGACAGCAACCAACCGGCGGCGAACAGCACACTGAGCCCCACGATCACATCGGAAATCATCGTGCACCTCCTGTCGTCTCGCCCGCGTAGAACTGGCGCACGAAATGAGAGACCGCCGCGATCTCTGCATCATTCAGGCGATCTGTCCAGGGCGCCATGGAGGAGCCCGGAACGCCATTGCGCAGCACCCGCTCGCTCTCGGCATGCGTGGGACGCTCGCCGGTGAAGTCCGTCGGCATGATGGGCAGCTGATCCGCCGCGAAGCCATTGCCCGTGCCGGCATCGCCATGGCACTCGGCACAGTGCTGCTGATAGACACGGGCGCCTTCCTGCAACTGCCCCGCTGGGGCGGCGCTCGCGTCCTGCGGCCCGAACTCGCGCACCACGGCCACCAGGGCCGCAAGGTTCTCCAGTGACTGGTCACGCCAGCCGGGCATGGCAGTGCCATGGACGCCGTTCCACAGAATGTCGGCCAGGCGCTGTGGCGTGTAATCACGCGCCGTGAGATTCACGGGAGGCGGCTCCAGCCAGGCGGCAGCCTGTCCTGCGCCATCGCCATTCGCGCCATGACAGCCGGAACAATTGGCCTGCCACAAGGCATTGCCCAGCGCGAGATCCCCGTTGGCGGCCAGCGTCGGGGCATTGCCGCGTGGCTGCGTCTTGCCAGGATGGGCATTGAGCACTGGGGAAGAGAACGCCATCTGTGCCCATTCGCTGTCGCCAGCCACTGCCCTGGCGGCCGTGTCGCCCTCGGGCCAGGCCAGTTCACGCGCCCGCCCAAGCGTTTCGAGATAGGCCACCAGATCGCGGGCCTCCTGAGTGGGACGCGTCGGGTCGCCGGCGAAGAACTGCGGATAGGCCGGCATCACCGAGCCAGGCACCACGGCACGCGGGGCGTACAGGTGAGCGAGATGCCACTCGGCGGTGCGGGTGTTGCCGGCGCGCGCCAGGTCCGGGCCGATACGCCGGGTGCCCAGCAGATGCGGGAAGTCGAAGCGCCCTTCCCAGGCCAGGGTCGGAGCCCCGTAACGCTGGATATCGGCAGGCACGTAGCGCACCTGCTGGGTATGGCAGTAGCCGCAACCCTCGCGCGCATAGATGTCACGCCCGCGCTGCTCGGAAGGCGTCAGTGGCAAAGGATTGGCTGGGGCCATCACATTGGTCTGATCCGCCAGCATGCGCCTGGGCATCTCGCCCAGCAGGGACACGGAGAACACGAAGAACAACACACCCGCCACCGAGGCCGCAACATAGGACATGCCCAGCACGCGCGCAGGGGCATCGGCACTGCCTTCAATCAGCAGGGGGGCCACACCGGCGCTTGCCACGCGCTGGCGATTCTGCGCCACGGCCTCGGCACCTGCCCCACGAGGGCCGCTGGTGAGACCGACGAACAGCGCGATGAAGCCGGCGGTGATGGGGATGGCAGTGAGAGATCGGATCACCCAATAGGGCTGCGACTCACGCAGGGATTCCAGCCACGGCGCACCGCTCTGCCAGGCGCCGCCCTGCACCAGACCCGCCACGGACAGATCGATGACCATGAGCCAGATGCCAATCGTGAGCAGCCAGTACGACCATTCCAGCGCGCGGGCGTTGTACCGCGCCTGAGGAATGCGTTGCCAGGCATGCAGGATGCCGCCGATGCCGGCGAAGGTGGCGAAGCCCAGCATGGCCAGATGGGAATGCCCGATCACCCAGTCCGTGAAGTGGGTCAGCTCGTTGAGCGTCATGTTGGCCTGCAGCGAGCCCTGGATGCTCACCACCAGGTAGAAGATCACCGACATCGACACGAAGCGCAGCGCGATGTCCTGGGGGATCCACCCGCTGCCCCGCTGGGAGAGCATCAGGTTGGAGACCACGATGAGCACGATCACGCCCAGCAGAAAGGAGGCATAGATCGCGGTCATCTGCGCTTCCATGGGAATCACGGAAAAGATGTAGTGGTGCGTCCCATTGAGCGGATAGAGAAAGAACAGTCCCCAGAAGCCGAGCATGGACAGCAGATGACTGAACACTGGCCGACCTGTGCTGGCGGGAATCACGAAGTAGAGTATGGCCAGCGCGAGAGGCGTGACGAACAGGCCGACGGCGTCGTGAATCCACAGCCCGCTGAAGGCGGCGCCTGCCGCGCCCGGCACGAACTCGGGCACGATGTTGCCCATGGGATAGGAAAGCAGCGTGAACACCAGGGCCCCGATGATGTACCAGCCCGACACGTACAGATCAGTGAGCCCCTTGCGGAAGAACGGCGGCAGGAACTGCACGGCGGCCAGCACGAAGGCCAGCACCACGAACACATCGACCAGCAAGGGGAACTCTGCCCACTCCAGCGGCTGACTGACACCAGCAAGCACCAGCGCCCAGCCCGGCAGCATGACCACGAGATTCCAGAGCGCGAACAGCACCAGACCCAGCGTTCGGTTGGTGACCCGAGAACCGGTCAGGATGGGAACGGCGTGGTAAAGAAAAGCCAGAAAGGCATTGCCGAGCCAGCCCAGCATGATGCCCTGGGTATGTGCGTAACGCATGCGTCCCCAGCTTGGCAGCACGCCGGAGAAGAGATCGGGAAGGACGAATTGCAGCGAGACGAGAATGCCGAAGAGCACGGCCACGAGCAGCATGGCAAATGCGGCAATGCCGTGGGCCTGCACCAGAAAAGTGTCGACCGTGGCATCCGTTGCGCGCTTCTCTGGAATAATTGTTTGCGACACGCCTCAGCTCCTGCTCTCTCGAAGTTCCGGCATCTTAGCCAGCGCTGGAAGTGGAGTAAAGGCAAGAGACCGCGCGAGCGAGTGCAAGGGCGCAAGGGTGCCAAGTACGCTTTTATCCGCGTGCGAAAGAACGTGCAGGCGAGTGCAGGAATGAATAGCCAATGCGATGGGGAATTGCGAATTTGAAGAGAGCTTAGTGGCGGACCGGACGGGACTCGAACCCGCGACCTCCGGCGTGACAGGCCGGCATTCTAACCGGCTGAACTACCGGTCCACACAAACTCTTTACTGCAGACCCCGAGAGAGTCTGGTGGGTGTTGAGGGATTTGAACCCCCGACATTCGCCTTGTAAGGGCGACGCTCTACCAACTGAGCTAAACACCCGTTCTCTTGGGTGACGCGCATTTTACTCACTTGAATTGTTCTGTCAATCAATTTTCTCGGCGGTTTTCAGGCACGAAAACCTGCAGCAATGCTTGTCAAAAAGCGAAGGTTTCTGTTAGTGGCTGCGCTCATTTGCTGAGGTGCTGGAAGGAACCATCCCAGTTGGCGGGCAGACTCTGCGTGCGCAGACTGGCAATCCTTTCCAGATAGATTTCGTAGAGATGGACATGCGGAGCCGCCGCGTGCAGCGCCTCGAAACACCGCTGTGCAGCGTCCCACTGCTGCGCGAAATAACTGTCGAGAGCCGCGTGGTACTGCGCCACTTCCTGCAGCAGCTCTGCACTGGCCTCAGCCGTTGTGCACAAGGGCTCATAGGTGCGCACGGCATGGTCCTTGCCCTTGACCTTCACCTTGTCGATGAGGCGACACACGATGTCTTCGAGCGTGTGATGCGTCTCCTCGCCAATCAACAGCTTCACACCATAGAACTTCGTCAGGCCTTCCAGCCGCGAGCCCAGGTTCACTGCGTCACCCAGCACCGTATACGCGCGACGATATACCGATCCCATGTCGCCCACGTTCATCATGCCGGTATTCACGCCAATTCCAATGTTGATGGCGGGAAAGCCCTTGCGCGGAAACTCCTCTCGCAGGCGCTCCACTTCCACAAGAATCCGCAAGGCAGCACGCACCGCATTGCTGCGATGCTCGAGGTCCTCGAGCGGCGCGCCCCAGAATGCCATGATCATGTCGCCGACGTATTTGTCGACGGTGCCATTGTGCTCGAAGATGATGCCCGTGACCGGAGTGAAAAATTCGTTCAACAATTGCTTCAGCTCAGTGGCCGTCAGCGCCTCCGAGACACTGGTGAAATCGCGGATGTCCGCGAACAGCACCGTCATTTCCCTGCTTTCTCCGGAGAAGCTGTAGGCCTCGGGATTCTGCAGCATCGCGTCAATGTGGGCAGGTGGCACATATTGATCGAACATGCCCTTGATCGTCTTGCGGGTGAGACGTTCGCTCAGGAATCCGTAGGCAGTGTTGACCACCACGAGTGTCAGTATCAGCACCAGGATCAGGGTGAGCGAGAGGTCCATGCGGTAGAGCGACCACAGCGCGAAATTGCTCCATACGGCCGCGCCGATCAACACCAGCGCCGCGACGGCCAGCAGCGCGGGGCCGAGCAGCGGCAGCACGGCGCTGAGCAGAGCACCGAGTGCGAGCAGGATCACGAGAATCGCGCCTTCCTCCCACACCGGCTTGTAGGGGAAAGGTGAGGCCAGCGTGGCACTGATGTCGTTCTGCGCGCTGTCCACGCTGCCCGAGACTTCCTGCACGATGAAGGAATTGAGAATGCCGTTGAGAATGTTCGCATGCACTTCCACCCCCGGATACACAGCCTCCAGCGGCGTCGAACGCAGATCGAACATGCCCGTGGCCGTGGTACCCACCAGCACCAGGGCATTCTCGAGCACGGCCGGGTCCACGGTGCCATTGAGCACATCCGTGGCAGAAACGTAGTCATATTGACCGTTGCCGCTCAGCACCGACGGCCCGACATAGGGCACCAGCACCTGGGCTCTTGCATCCGTGGCCAGCTCGTACTGGCCGGCATTGCGGCCGATGCGGATACCTTCCACCTGATAGGCATCGCCCAGTGGATAGGTGATCAGTTCGAAGTCCTGTTCGAAGAAATACAAGCGCGCCATTTCCAGCGCCAAGGTCGGATACAACTGGTCGCGATAGCGCACCACCAGCGGCACGCGGCGAATGATGCCATCGACATCCGGCAGCTGATTCATGATGCCCGCACCTGCTGCGACCTCCTGCAGCACGGCGATGTTGGCGGTGTAACCCGCCATTTCCTGCAGGATGATGCGCTCGGCGATGCTGGCATCGAGGCCGACGATGGGCGATGGCAACGCGCCATATTCAACCGCCTGCACTGGATTGAACGACACCGCGAGCACCACGGACATGAGCGGATTGGCAATGGCCTGCGCGAAATAGCGGTCGGCATCCAGTTCCTGCTCGAGTGTGCGCAGCCGTTCGACGAAGTCGGACTCCAGCGTCAACCCATCACTGCGGGCCGCGATGTCACGCACGGTATTGCGCTGAGGCTCCGGAAAGGTGACGTCGAAGCCGGTGACCAGCACGCCGTAGTCGGCCAGACGCTCCACCAGCTGCCCCAGCTTGAAGCGATCCCACGGCCACTGTCCTTCGGCCTGCAGGCTGCGCTCATCGATGTCCACCACTACGATCTTGTGCTCCGGATTCACCAGAGGCTTGGACATCAGGTTGTAGCGCTGATCGTAGATCAGATTGTCGAGACGATCGATGAGGGAGCCGAGTGCGCGCGGTGGCACCACCTGCAGCGAAGCGATGAGCAGCGTGAGCACAATGCCCAGCACCACGGGCAGGCGACGCCCCTTGAGAAGGCTGCGGGCAAGGCGTTTCATGGCGTCGCTGAGAGGCATCGAAGACGTCGCGCTGCGAGGGAAGTGCCGGGAGTATAAGGGAATCAGACTGTACTTGAAACGGAACTGTCGGTATCCTTGCGCCCCGTTCCGGCCAGGCAGCATACAGGTGCCTTGTCGCCCAGAGGCCCCTGCCAAGACACCGAGCCAGCATGGATATCTACAAGGAATTCACCTTCGAAGCGGCCCACCGCCTGCCCAATGTGCCTGCTGGACACAAGTGTGCACGCCTGCACGGACACTCGTTCGCAGTGCGCATCCATGTCACTGGCCCGGTGGGGGAACACTCCGGGTGGGTGATGGATTTCGGCGACATCAAGGACGCCTTTCACCCCGTGTGGAAACAGCTGGATCACTACTACCTGAACGAGATTCCCGGCCTCGAGAATCCGACCAGCGAGAACCTCGCGATCTGGATCTGGCAGCGCCTCAAGCCGACCCTGCCCGCATTGAGCCGGATCGAGATCCGCGAAACCTGCACCAGTGGCTGCATCTACACCGGGCCGCTCTGAACTCAGAGCACATCCTCACGCCACTCGAAAGTGTCGACCCCTGAATTCACGTCAGCGAGTGCGAGCGGATTGACGCGAAGGCGCTCGGCGATCAGGCGCTTGCAGGCGATGAATTCCTTCGCGCGGTTGATGCAATCCGCGGCCACCATCACATCCCCGCGCAGATGGAAGACACAGAAACCCTTGTCCTCAGCCTGCTGTGGATCACCACGCAGCACCACGCGTTCATGCTCGAACAACAGACCGGCACTCTGCAGCTTGATGCTGTACTGATCCGACCAGAACCATGGCAGGGCATCGTAGAGCACTTGCTTGCCGCAGATGTTGGCCGCTGCCACGCGCGCCTGGTCCAGGGCGTTCTGCACCGACTCCAGACGCAGACGACGGCCATAGCGCGCCGAGGGATGCCAGGTGCAGTCGCCTGCCGCGTAGATGTGCGGATCACTGGTGCGGGCGTAGGCGTCCACGACGATGCCGTTGTCCACCTCCAGCCCTGCCTCGCGAGCCAGGGAAAGTTCAGGCAGCACGCCGATGCCGACAATCACCAGATCAGCGGGATGAATGCGGCCGCTCGCCTCACGCACGCCGCTGACTGTGGATTCGCCCAGCAGTTCCACCCCGGCAATGCCCGTCAGTATCGTCACGCCATGACGGGCATGCAGCGCGGCAAAGCAGTCTGACACCACGGGGTGCGCGACGCGCGCGAGCAGCCGACTGGCCGCTTCCAGCACCCTGACCTCGAGGCCTTGCGTGCGCAGCACCGCGGCCACTTCAAGGCCGATGTAACCACCGCCGACAATCACGGCACGCTTGCCACTCGCCGCCGCAGTGCGGATGCGCTCGGCATCCTCTGCCGTGCGCAAGGTGAACACCCCTTGCAGTTCATTCGCGCGTGGCAGGGTCCTGGCGATGGTGCCTGTGCACAAGGCGAGTGCGTCGTAACCCAGGGATTCTCCCCCGGTCAGCAGCACCGTCTGCGCCTGACGATCAATCGCCACCACACGCTCGCCCAGGCGCAGTTCCACGCCACTGGCCGCATAGTGGGACAGCGGCCGCAGAGCGATTGCGTCAAGCGTCTTCTCGCCAGCCAGTACCGCCTTGGACAAGGGCGGACGGTGATAGGGCAAGGCCGATTCCGCCCCGATCAGCACGATGCGACCGGACCAGCCCTCCTTGCGCAGCTGCACCGCCAGCGCCGAACCCGCATGGCCGGCACCCACGACGATGCATACCTGGTCGCTTCCCTGAATGGCAGACATCACAAGCCCTCTGTGGTTGGAAGAACACGCCAGTCCACGGCCTCGAGACCATGAGCCAGCAGATACTGATTGGCGCGGGAGAAATGCCGGTTACCCAGAAACCCCCGACTCGCGGACAGCGGCGAGGGGTGCGGTGACTCGAGCACGAGATGACGGGAACGATCGATGAACTGGCCCTTCTTCTGCGCGTGACTGCCCCACAGCATGAAGACCAGATGCTCCCGGCGTTCATTGAGCAGCGCGATGATGCGATCAGTGAACTGCTCCCAGCCGCGACCCTGATGCGAGGCGGCGCGACCGGCCTCCACGCTCAGCACGGCATTGAGCAAGAGCACCCCTTGAGCCGCCCAGGACTGCAGACAGCCGTGACGCGCCGGCACAATGCCCAGGTCGCTGGCGAGCTCCTTGTAGATATTGCGCAGGGACGGTGGAATCTCGACGCCGGGCTGCACGGAAAAGCACAGACCGTGGGCCTGACCCGGCCCGTGGTAAGGGTCCTGCCCCAGAATCACCACGCGCACCCGATCGAACTGAGTGGAATTCAGGGCATTGAACATGTCCCTGCCAGCGGGAAACACCTGTTTGCCCGCCTGCTTTTCCTGCAACAGGAAGGCGCGCAGCTGCTGCATGTACTCGCGCTCGAATTCCGGCTGCAGCAGTGCCTTCCAGGACGCCTCGAGCTGCACTCTGTCCACCGGAGTCTCCGCCTTGCTCTACTTGTCGTGGTGCGGGCGCATGTGGGGGAACAACAGCACATCCTTGATGGAGGGAGCGTCCGTGAACAACATGACCAGACGGTCAACACCGATGCCCTCACCCGCCGTCGGCGGCAGGCCGTACTCGAGCGCAGTCACGTAGTCCGCGTCGTAGTGCATGGCCTCGTCATCCCCGGACTCCTTCTGCGCCACCTGTTCGTGGAAGCGACGAGCCTGGTCTTCCGCGTCATTGAGCTCGGAGAAGCCATTGGCGATCTCGCGTCCACCGATGAACAGCTCGAAGCGATCGGTGACATCCGGGTTCTCGTCATTGGCACGCGCGAGCGGCGACACCTCAGTGGGGTACTCGGTGATGAAGGTGGGCTGCAACAGCAGGTGCTCCACTTTCTCGTCAAAGATGGCCATGCAGACGCGGCCATGGCCCCAGGCGTCCTCGATGTGAACGCCCATCTGCTTCGCCAGCGCTGCGGCACTCTCGCGCGTCGCCAGCTGTGCCATGCTCACGTCCGGGCAGTGGCGCACGATGGACTCGCGCACGCTCAGGCGACTGAAGGGCTGACCGAAATCGATGGCCAGCCCCTGGTAGGTCACCAGCGTGGTGCCCTGCACTTCGATGGCGATGCGTCGGAACAGCTCTTCGGTCAGATCCATGAGATCGTGGTAATCGGCGTAAGCCTGATAGAACTCGATCATCGTGAATTCGGGATTGTGTCGCGTGGACAGCCCTTCGTTGCGGAAATTGCGGTTGATCTCGAAAACACGCTCGAAGCCACCCACCACCAGACGCTTGAGATAAAGCTCCGGGGCGATGCGCAGATACATCTGCTGGTCCAGCGCATTGTGATGCGTGATGAAGGGCTTGGCCGAAGCACCGCCCGGGATCACCTGCATCATCGGAGTTTCCACTTCCATGAAGCCATGTGCCTCGAAGAAGTGGCGCAGACAACTGATGATTCTGGAACGCGTTACGAAAGTGGCACGGGAGGCCTCGTTCGCGATGAGATCGACATAGCGCTGACGATACCGCACTTCGGTGTCGGCCAGACCGCGATACTTGTCCGGCAGCGGACGCAGCGACTTGGTGAGCAAGCGCAGCGACGATATCCACACGGTGAGCTCACCCTTGCCGGTCTTGAACACGCGTCCTTCGACGCCGACGATGTCACCCAGATCCAGTCCCTTGATCTCGGCCAGAAGTGCCTCGTCGAGCTCCTTGGGATTGAAATAAAGCTGGATCTGCTCCGACACATCCTGGATCACCAGAAACGGTCCGCGCATGCGAATCAGGCGACCTGCCACCTTCACCTGCGGCGCCAGCGCTTCCAGTGCTTCCTTGTCCTGCTCGCCATGGGCCTTGATCAGATCGGCCGCGTAATGTGTGCGGCGGAAGTCGTTGGGGAAGGCATTGCGGCGCGCACGAATGGCGTCGAGCTTCTCGCGGCGCAAGGCGATCAGTTTGTTCTCGTCGTGATGCGACTCGTCGCTGCCTGACTGCTGATTGTGTTCTGTCACGTGATTCATAGCCCCATTTTCAAACTAGCTTCGATGAACTTGTCCAGGTCGCCATCCAGCACTGCGCCCGTGTTGCTGACTTCCACACCAGTGCGCAAGTCCTTGATGCGTGACTGATCCAGCACATAAGAGCGAATCTGACTGCCCCAGCCGATATCCGCCTTCTCTTCCTCGATGGCCTGCGCGGCCTGACGGCGCTTGAGCTCCTCCATTTCGTACAGACGCGCCTTCAGCATCTTGATGGCTTCGTCCTTGTTCTTGTGCTGCGAACGCTGGTTCTGGCACTGCACGACAATGCCCGAGGGTTCATGGGTCAGGCGCACGGCGGAGTCTGTCTTGTTGATGTGCTGACCGCCGGCGCCGCTGGCACGGTAGGTATCCACACGCACATCCCCCATGTTCAATTCGATGTCGATGTCATCATCCACTTCAGGAGACACGAACACGGAAGAGAACGAGGTATGCCGGCGATTGCCGGAATCGAAGGGAGATTTGCGCACGAGACGATGGACTCCTGTCTCCGTACGCAGCCAGCCGAAGGCGTATTCGCCGGTCACGTGAATCGTGGCGCTCTTGATGCCCGCCACTTCGCCCGCCGACACCTCGGCCACCTCGACATTGAAGCCCTTGGCCTCGCCCCAGCGCAGGTACATGCGCAGCAGCATCTCGGCCCAATCCTGCGCCTCGGTGCCGCCGGAACCCGCCTGAATATCGAGATAGGCGTTGTTGATGTCCATCTTGCCGGAGAACATGCGACGGAATTCCAGCGCAGCCAGCTTGTTGCCCAGGGCATCAAGCTCGACATTCACTTCATCGAACAGGGCTTCGTCCTGCTCTTCCTCGACCAATGCCAGCAACTCGGAGCAATCGTTGAGGCCGCTGTAAAGGGCGTCAATGGTGGTGACCACCAGCTCCAGTTCAGAGCGCTCGCGCCCCAGCGCCTGCGCCACTTCGGGCTTGTCCCAGACATTGGATTCGCCGAGTTCCAGCTCTACTTCACGCAGGCGGTCCTTCTTTTCATCGTAGTCAAAGATACCCCCGAAGAACGTCGGTGCGGGCGGTGAAATCCTTGATCTTGAGATGGGTCAGATTGGTTTCGATCATGCGTTTCTCGATAGGCTGTCGGAATTTGAAAGTCGCGCATTTTACCCTATTCGGCCGCAGATGCCACGATGACAGGGCGCGGGGGCACTGCGGACAGGCGTTCTGCTACACTTGTCTGATGCAAAATCCAGCTTCAGACAGCCAGTTGACAGTGCAGAACGCCGATCTCGAATGGCAGGAGTCAGGTGCTCCGTTTTCAGCGCAGTTCCAGGACATCTACTTTTCGCGGCAAGGCGGGCTCGCGGAGACAGACCATGTCTTCATTACCGCCAACAGACTGCGCGAACGCTGGTCGGCGCTCGATGAGCGCCTGTGCGACGATGCGACGGCGGCTCGCGGTCACTTCACTGTGGGCGAACTGGGCTTCGGCACCGGCCTGAATTTCCTGTGCTGCTGGCGAGTCTGGCAAGAACTCGCGCCAAAACACCTGCGCCTGCACTACATCGCTTGCGAGAAATATCCGCTGCAGCACAGCGCATTGCAGCGTGCACTGGCCCAGTGGCCAGAGCTCGCGGACTGCGCACAACAGCTGCTGGCACAATATCCCGATCACACCAGCGGTGTGCACCGACTCGTGTTTCAGGATGCCTGCGGCCGCGCAAGCATCACACTTGACTTGCACTACGCAGACGCACAACAGTCACTGGCCGCTCATGAAGATGCACGTGGCGGTGTCGTGGACGCGTGGTTCCTCGACGGCTTTGCGCCTCGCACGAATCCCGACCTCTGGAGCCCCTCTCTGCTTGCGCAGGTCAATCGGCTCAGCCGAGCGGATGCCACCTTGAGCACCTACAGCGTCGCCGGTCAGGTGGTGAGGACCCTGCAGGAGATTGGATTCACTGTGGAGAAGCTGCCTGGATTCGGGCAGAAGCGCCAGATGCTGCGAGGCAGCCTGCAATCGCGACCGGAACAGGCACTCGCCCCCAAACCGACAGGACGCTGGCTGCAACTTCCCCCGCCCGCCCCAAGTCCACGCCACGTGATCGTCATCGGGGCGGGGCTTGCCGGCTGCAGTACAGCCTGGAGCCTTGCACAGCGGGGCTGCCGGGTGAGTGTTCTGGAACGCGGGACTGAGATCGCCACGGGAGCGTCCGGCAATCGCCAGGGCGTGCTGCAATGTCGCCTCAACAATGCCGTGGACGGAGCCTGGCACTTCAATCTCCAGGCGTTCCTGCACGCATCAAGGCATTTTGACGCGATGCAGGCCGAACACCCCTCGATTCACTGGCAGCGTTGCGGCGTGCTGAATCTTGCCACTGCCTTTTCCTCGCGTCGCGAGCGCTGCCCGGACGTCCGCCTGGACCTGTATGCCTCTGCGGTCGTGCACAGCGTCGATCAGGCACTGGCGAGTCAACTTGCCGGAACAATGCTGGATGGCGGTGGCAACTTCATGCCACTGGGGGGGTGGCTGCGCCCCTCCGCCCTTTGTGCCGCATGGCTGCAGCACCCACTGATCTCGACACAGTGTGGCAAGGACGTGCGTGGGCTGCGTGCGCATTCAGGCAAGTGGCAGGCACTGGGGTCGCAGGACGACATTCTGGCAGAAGCGGATTGTGTGGTGATCGCCAACAGCACCGCCGCGGCCGGCCTGGCGCAGACCGCTCACCTGCCGTTGATTCCGCTGCGCGGCCAGCTCAGCCATCTTGGCGCCACGTCAGCCAGCATTGCGCTGCGCACCGTCGTCTGCGGTCGCAGCTACATCAGCCCGGCTTTGCATGGCGAACACTGCGCTGGTGCGAGCTATTCCAAGGATGTGAGTGACCTCACGCCCACGCCGGAAGAAGACAGTGAGAACCTGGCGGGAATTGCGCCGCACTTGTTGCAGGCAGGGATTGCTGACATGACATTGACAGGAGCAAGAGTGGCAGTACGTGCCGGCAGCCCGGATCGCATCCCCATGGCCGGCCCGGCAGTCGATGCAGCAGCTCTGGAAAGTCTTTACCGCTCCTTGCCGCAACAGCAGCGCAAGCGACCGAACTCAACCCTGCCCTGCCATCCGGGTGTGTACATCAATGTCGGGCATGGCTCCCACGGCATCGGCAACGCTCCGCTGCTGGCCGAGTACCTGGCCAGCCTGATGTGCGGGGAGCCGCTGCCATTGCATACATCCGTGCTGGAAGCGCTGCATCCTGCGCGCTTTCTTCTGCGACGACTCAGACGCGAAGCGGCGAGCGCGTGAAGAAGACACGTACGGCCTTGTAAAGACTGAATGCATCTTCACTGCCGGCAAGTTCACGAATGGAATGCATGGCGAAGGTGGGCACGCCGACGTCCACGGTCTCAATGCCCAGGCCGGCCGCAGTGATCGGCCCGATGGTGCTGCCGCAGGCCATGTCGCTGCGCACCACGAAGCTCTGGAAGGGCACCTCGGCCTGCAGACACAGCGACTTGAAACACGAGACAGAGCGGCTGTTGCTGGCGTAACGCTGATTGGCGTTGATCTTGATGACTGGCCCCTGATTCAGCACCGGCCCGTGATTGCCATCGTGCTTGTCCATGAAGTTAGGGTGCACGCCGTGGGCATTGTCGATGGACAGCAGCAGGGAACTGCGCACGGTGCGTTCGAGATCCTCGGCCCGCAAGCGCGCATCCCCCGGCCCACTGGCAATGATACGTTCCAGAACAGAACGCAGGAACGGCCCCTGTGCCCCGCTGGCGGATGTGCTGCCAACTTCCTCGTGATCAGAGCAGATCAGCATGTTGCAGGTATCGCCACCCGCCTCGAGCAAGGCTTCGAGGCCGACGTGGCAACTGAGCAGATTGTCGAGACGTGCCGAAGCGATGAACTCTTTATGCAGCCCGATGATGGCCGGCGCCTGGGTATCGTAAAAACTCAGCTCATGACTCAGCACCCTTGCGGCTTCGGGCACCACCCCGGTGTCGTGCAAGTGGGCAAGCAACAGATCATCGAAGGAGCTGTCACGCACACCGGCAATGGACAGCACGGGCGGCAGGTCCTTCTGGGCATTCACCGACTTGCTCTGATTCGCCTCGCGATCCAGATGAATGGCCAGACTGGGAATGATGGCGATCGGGCGCTGCATGTCGATGAGACATGAGTGCAGGGAATCGTCGGCCGCGAGGTAATCGACACGCCCCGCTATGGAAAGATCTCGATCGAACCAGGGATTGAGCAATGCACCGCCATACACCTCGACACCCAATTGCAGGTAGTTGTTGCGACGAATGTCCGGCAGCGGCTTGATGCGCAGGCAGGGACTGTCGGTGTGCGTGCCCACCAGACGCACTGCCAGTGGCATTGCCGCGCTGGCACTTGTCTGCGGCAAGGTGAACGCGATGAGCGAAGAGGCATTGCGAGTGACGAAATAGCGCTGACCCGGCTGCAATTGCCAGGCATCACTCTCATTCAGTGGTTGAAAACCCGCTGCCAGCAAACGCTCAGCCATGCTGGCAACGGCGTGAAACGGGGTTGGGGAGGCAGCAATGAAATTCAACAGACGCGCGTTGAAATCGTGCATGTGCATTGCCGGACTCCCCCGCGATTATTGACCGTTGATCTCAAGAAGCTCAACTTCGAAGATCAGCGCGGAGTGCGGGCCGATGGGACCGGAACCGGTTTCGCCATACGCCAGGGCCGCAGGAATGAAGAGCTTCCACTTGTCACCCTTCTTCATCAGCTGCAGTGCCTCAGTCCAGCCGGCGATCACCTGGCTGACACCGAATTCGGCGGGTTCGCCACGCTCGATGGAGCTGTCGAACACGGAGCCATCAATGAACGTGCCATGGTAATGCGCAAGCACGGAGTCCTGCAGAGTGGGGGACGCCCCGGAGGCATCACCGGAGGCCAGCACCTGATATTGCAGGCCGGAAGCCGTGGTGATCACCCCATCCACGCTGGCATTGGCAGCCAGGAAGGCTTCGCTTTCAGCCTTGGCAGCCGCATCGGCGGCTTCCTGCTCGGCAACCAGTTGCTGCTGAAAGCTTTGCAGTGCCGTCATCATCTGCTCCATGCTCAGTCGGGGCTGCCCGGCGATGACATCGCTGATGCCGGCGAAGAAGGCGTCCAGATTGACCGAATCCATGATGCCCTGACCCTGCAGGTTCTGACCGATGTTCACGCCGATGCTGTAGCTGATCTGGTTCTGCTCGGAGGTGAGATCGACATCACCCTCTGCGGCCTGCACTGACAATGCAGAGAAAGAGAGAGCCGCAACGACGCTGCGCAGGCTCAGAGAACGATTGAATGTCATGGTGAAGTCCTTGATTGGAAGTGGGAAATGACGGTGAGGCATACTAACTGGACTCGCGGCGCAATTCCACAGCGCCACGGCCATGAAGTATGCTGCCGCACAGCGATTGATGCAGACAACGACACAGACGCACGCGGGTGCGCAAGGACGGAAACGTGAGATATTCAAAAGGCATGCTGCTGCTCGTGCTGCTGAGCCTTGCGGCGTGTTCGCAGCGCTTCGCCGTGAGCATCAATGAACGCACAGTGTTCGATCCCCGCCCCGGTGCCGGTTCGTATCGCTTTGCCGATCCGGGCCTGCAGGCCTGCGTGAACTTCGCCCTGCAACAGTCTGGCGCAAGCCTCGACGCCCTGTCGATCCTCGCCTGCCCGGACTGGGAAATCGAGAATCTCGAAGGCATCGGCGCCATAGAAACACTGCAGTATCTGGACATCAGCAACAATCAACTCAGCAGCCTTGCGCCTCTGTCCGCCCTGCCCCGCCTCAGCGGCGTGAATGCCACCGGCAATCAACTGACCGACATCGCCCCTTTGCTGTCGATGCGCGCACTGACCACTGTCGTGCTGACGGGCAATGAGCGCATTCTGTGCCGCCAACTCGATGCCTTGCAGCAGCGGCTGCAAGGCAATCTCACGCGTCCTGCAAGCTGCGCGGGCTGATCTCGCGTGGCGGAACGCCGCTGTGAAAGCGAAACACCGGATCCTCTGTACTGATGAGCTGCTCTTCCACCGCGCGAATGCGCTGCACATGGGGCCCGATATCTTCCTTGCTGTAGAGCTGTGCAAGGCTCAGATAGTCCTGAAAATGCCGAGCTTCGGAGCGCAGCAGGCCGCGGTAGAAACGCGCCAGTACCGGGTCGAGCAGTGGTGCGAGGCGTGCAAAGCGCTCGCAGGAACGCGCCTCAACAAAAGCGCCGACAATCAGCGTGTCAATCAACTGCCCCTTGGCATCCTTGCGCAGCTGATCACGCAAACCGCCGGCATAGCGCGAAGCACCGAGATGAATGTAGCGTATGCGGCGCTCGGCCAGCAGGTTGACCACTTGTTCGAAGTGCAGCAATTCCTCGCGCGCAAGATGCGACATCTTGCGCAGCAGCTCCGTGTGCTCGGAAAACTTGTAGAGCAGGCTCATGGCCGTTGCGGCGGCCTTCTTCTCGCAATTGGCATGATCGATCAGCAGGATGTCCTGCTGACGCAGCGCCTCCTCCAGCCATGCGTCAGGCGTCGCACACGGCAGAAACGCCAGAATATCGTCAAGCAGGGTGGCAGTGCTCATTCAACCTCCTTGGCACTGGAATCCTCCAGGGCCTCGATCGCGTCTGCGCCGGACTTCGCCAGTAGTTGAGCCGCGTGTTTCTTGCTGGCGCGTGCGCCCAGCTTCTTGAGCGTCTCGATGCGAGCAACGAGATTGCCCTTGCCCGAGCTCAGCTTGTTGTGAGCCTTGTCATAGCTCTTGCGAGTCGATTCGATGCGCAGACCGATTTCTTCCAGGTCGCCGACAAAGGCCACGAACTTGTCGTAGAGCGCCCCCGCGGCACTGGCGATCTCGATGGCATTCTGATTCTGCTGTTCATGACGCCAGATGTTCTGGATCGTGCGCAGGGTCGCCAGCAGTGTGGAAGGCCCTACCAGGATGATGTTCTGATCGAAGGCCTGACTGAACAGCTCGGCATCCTGCTGCACGGCGACGGAGAAAGCGGCCTCCACCGGCATGAACAGCAGCACGAAGTCCAGCGAGTTCAGGGAATGCAGGTTCTGGTAATCCTTGCTGCCAAGACTTTTCACATGCTGGCGCACGGACTGCACATGCTGCTGCAGCAGCGCCTGACGCTTGTCGGCATCCTGCTCTGAACACCAGGCTTCGTAGGCTTTGAGTGACACCTTGGCGTCGATGATGATCTGCTTGTTCTCGGGCAGTTGCACGATGACATCAGGTTGCACGCGTGCGCCATCGGCCGACTTCAGACTGACTTGCGTCGTGTATTCACGCCCCTTGACCAGGCCGGACTTCTCCAGAATGGATTCAAGGATCACCTCGCCCCAGGTGCCCTGTGTCTTGCTTTCCCCTTTCAGGGCATTGGTGAGATTGACGGCATCATCACTGATGCGGGCATTGAGAGCCTGCAGATTGCGGATTTCGCTGGCGAGCGAGAAGCGTTCCCTGGCTTCCTTGTCGTAGGTTTCCTCGACCTTTCTTTCGAAGTGTTGCAGCCGCTCGCTGAGGGGGCGCAGTATCTCGCCAATGCTTTCCTTGTTGCTCACCGTGAAGCGGCGACTCTTGTCCTCGAGGATGTCGGCGGCCAGCGTTTTGAATTGCAGCGCCATCTGCTCCCGTGCCTCCTGCAGCAGCGCCAGTTTGTCAGAGGCCTGACGGCGCTCCTGCTCCAGCAGCGTCTGCAACTGCGCGACCTGCTCACGATGCCCGGCGTTGCTCTCCAGCAGCACAGCGATCTCGGCTTCCAGCGCGCTGTTGCGACGGGTCTGCGCAGCCAGATCCGACTCCCGCGCGCTGACGCGCTCATTCAAGGCGGCCACCGTGGCTGACAGGTCTCGCGGACGGCGCAGAATCAGCGCCAGACAGAGAATGCCCAGCAGCAGCACCACGCCTGCCAGCGTCAGCAGTTCAGGAGTCATGCTCATGAATGTGTCATCCCGGCGCTCCACGCCAGCGGTCAGCGCACGGCATGGGGCTCAGATCAGATTGGTGTGCACGGCGCGAATGAGGGCATCGCGGGCTTCCACGGCGACCCCCTCCGCAGCCTCGGCGACGACGGTGATATACCCTTCTTCCTGCTCCAGGCGCAGAGTGATGGGCACTGGCAGCCTGTCCTCTTCGTCGCCACCGCCGAACAGGCGTCCGAAGAACCCGGGCTGGTCCTCTTCGGAGACCGGAGAGTAGCTCACCGCGATGGTAGCTGCGGTCCGCTCGCTGCTGGTGATCTCGATCTCGGCATTGCCCAGGGCCTGCGAAACCTGTGACCAGGCACGATCAAAATCGATGCGCAGCTGCAAAGTGTCGCCAGAAGCGCTTCGCACGATGCTGGCCTTGCTTTCCGCTTCGATGCTGCCGGCAAGCAGGGAGACAGACGAGGCCCGATAAAGATCGGTACGGTCTGCCAGATACAGCGAAATGTCGTCGAGCATGCGCGTCTCGATCTCGAGATCGGCGGAGCGAGTGGGCCAGGAAACCGGAGCGTTCACATCCGCCACATAGGCCTCCCCCACCTGCACGACATAGATCTCGGAATTGCCTGAATGCAGACCTGGCTCGATACGAACCTGGTACTTGTTGCGACTTCCAGGCTCGCCCAGCCAGGCAGTCTCCATGATGGCGGCTATCGGATCCTCGGCGCTCAGCGGGATTTGCGCGGTGGACCAGTAGTCACGCAGTCGAGGCCAGACTTGCCCCGGCTCAGCGCCGATCACGATCCAGCGACGATCCCCGAAACGTTGCACGACCACGCCTTCACGGACATTGGTGTCCATGGGACGCGGCGCTGGAGCCTCGATGAAGAAGGGTTTGTCTTCCGGGACATCGTCCGGAATCACGTAAAGCGCGTCGAGTGTGTAACTGTCCAGGGTGTCCGGGATACTCATTGGAGCCACCACGGGAGACACCAGATAGTCTCCCTGACGATCCCGGAACATGCCGTCATCGCCAGTCAGGTAGGAGCACGCGGGCAGCGTCGCGCTGACAACTGACACCAGAATTAACGCTCTGTATACCTTCATCATGCCTTTCACACCCAGTGTAGTTCGCGTTGCGTTTTTCAGGTCACAGCGGCTTTCGGCCGATCGCTGTCTCATTGCACCAGACCGGCCTGTCGCATGGCCGCCGTGAGGACGTCGTGGAACCCGGGACTCAAGTCCACCAGTGGCAGACGGACTCCCGGCTTGATCAGACCCAGCCTGGCCATGGCCCACTTGACCGGAACCGGATTGCCTTCAACGAAGAGCTTGTCGTGCAGAGCGGCGAGCGGTGTATCGACTGACAGCGCCCCATCAGCATCCCCCTGCATTGCCAACGCGCACATGCGATGCATCTGCGCCGGCAGCAGATTCGCGGTCACCGAGATATTGCCGTGCCCGCCTTCCAGCAGCAGCGCCCGGGCCGTGGCGTCATCACCGCCATAGATGCTGATGCGATCACCGCACAGCCTCAGCAATTCACGACAGCGCGCCATGTCACCCATGGCTTCTTTGATACCAACGATGTTGTCCAAATCTGCCAGCCGGGACACGGTGGCTGGCAGCAAGTCGCATCCGGTACGGGACGGAACGTTGTACAAAATTTGTTTTATATCAACTTCTTCTGCAACTTTCTTGAAGTGTTGATACAAGCCTTCCTGGCTGGGCTTGTTGTAATAGGGAGCGACCAGCAGGCAGGCATCGGCGCCATATTCCATTGCAGCTCGAGTGAAATAGATGGCTTCACGGGTGGAGTTGGACCCGGTGCCGGCGATCACGGGTATGCGCCCCGCCACCTTGTCGACACAGTGGCGCATCAACTCGCAGTGTTCCTGCTCGGACAGGGTGGGCGACTCGCCGGTCGTTCCTGCCACGACAATGGCATCCGTACCGCTGGCAACATGCCACTCGATCAGCCTGTCAAAGGCGTCGTAGTCGATGTCACCATTCGGAAACATCGGCGTGACGATGGCCACGATACTGCCTTGAATCATTGCATTTCCTCAGTTCTGGAACTCGGTCAAACCCGGGCCGCGACTTTACCACATCCGCCAGTCGCCGCCCAGAATCAGGGGTTCAGTGCGATGGAGGCAAGGGGTTCTTGCGCGTGGTGTCTGGCCAGGCATTGATGATGGCCTTGATGAGAGTCGCCAGTGGAATGGCGAAGAAGACGCCCGCCAGACCCCAGAGTCCGCCGAAGACCAACACCGCCGCAATGATAGCCACCGGATGCAGATTGACGGTTTCAGAGAAGATCACGGGCACGAGCACGTTGGCATCCAGCAGCTGGATCACCGAATAGACAAGCATCACGGCGATGAACTCGTTGCTGAAACCCCATTGCACATACGCCACCAGTGCAACTGGAATGGCGACCACCGCCACGCCAATGAACGGCACCACCACACTCAGCCCGACAAGCACGGCAAGCAGCAATGTGTAGTTCACCCCAAGCACCAGAAATGCGACATAAGTTGTGCCGCCGACGATGAATATCTCGAGGATCTTGCCGCGAATGTAATTGGCCAGCTGCATGTCCATTTCCTGCCACACCTGCAGCATCAGGGGCCGGTTGTGCGGCAGCAGATTGCCGATCCAGTGCACCAGCTGCGTCTTGTCCTTCAGCATGAAAAACACCAGCACCGGCACCAGCACCAGAAAGATCACCCAGTTGAATATGCGCGGAATGCTCGAGATTGAGTACGACACCACGCGCTGGCCCAGCAAGGCGAGATCGCCGCGCAGTGTCGCGATGAGCTCCTGCACCTGCTGCTCGCTCACCAGACCGGGATAGGAATCGGGAAGATGCAATAACACTGCCTGCCCTTCATTGATGAGCCTGGGCAGATCGTTGATGAAACGGCCCAGCTGCACCCAGGCCTGAGGCAGCACAAAGAAGAGAATGGCAACGAAAAAGCCAACGAAGAGAGAGTAAACCAGCGCAAAGGCAAGCCGGTGCGAAATCCCGTACCGAAGCAGTGAGTTGATCAAGCCCTGCAGCAGATACGCGGCGACAATGGCGGCGAAGAGTGGCGCCAGGATCGAGCCCATGGTGACGAGCACCAGCAGCGCTATGCCAAGCAGAATGACAAAAATAATAGCTTCTTCGTCGTGAAAGTAGCGATCGAAGAAGCTGCGCAGCAGCTTTCGCATGGACCGTCAGCCCTTCCTGATCCAGTAGTAATACGCAGAGTCATCCTTGGCAAACTCGAGGATGGCGTGCCGACTCTGCTGCACGAAAACATGGAAATCACGCTCGGAGCCCGGGTCCGTGGCGATGACCTTGAGCACCTGCTGCGGCTGCATCGCATTCAAGGCGAGCTTTGCCTTCAGCAGGGGCAGCGGACACATCAGTCCGCTGGCATCAAGTTCCTGATCAGCTTGAATTTTCATGGGCGCGAGTGTAGCAGCAAGACAGCGGTTCAGGCCACCATTGCGCGCGTGTCAGAACGCTTGCCGGCTCCTGTCTGCCGGAATTATTTGTACACTCGACGGTCTTAGCATTACAGTTGCCCCAGGCCCGCCACCCGGAAAGCTTCCATTTCTCATGATGAAACTGACTCCCCTGCTGTGTGCAATCGCGACGACGGTCCTGACGTTCCACTCCAGTCACGCCCAGGTACAGCTCCCGAGTCTGGGTGACCGCATCTCCAGTCTCATCTCTCTGGAAGACGAACATGCCCTGGGCCGGGAGTTCCTGCGCTCAATACGCCGCACCAGCAAGACGATTCCTGACCCCCTGCTCAATGACTATCTGGTGAACGTCACGCAGAATCTCGCGCTGCACAGCGAACTGCAGGACTTCCGAATGTCCTTCATCATCGTCGACAGCCCGGAATTGAATGCCTTCGCCGCTCCAGGCGGAATCATCGGGGTCAATGGCGGTCTCTTTCTGAATGCACACACGGAAGGCGAGTTCGCATCAGTCCTGGCACATGAAATCGCCCATGTGAGCCAGCGCCATTTCGCCCGCAGCGTTGAGGATGCCCAGGCTCGCCGCATCCCGGAACTTGCGACCTTGCTGGCAAGCATCATCGTCATGAGCACCTCCAGCCCGGACACCGGACAGGCCGCCATCATGGCGGCTCAGGGCCGGGCCATGGAAAATCAGCTGCGCTTCTCGCGCAACAATGAGGCTGAGGCAGACAGACTCGGCATCAAGACTCTCTATGACGCCGGTTATGACCCGAACGAAATGCCCGCCATGTTCGAGCGGCTACTGGTGCTCAATCGCTTCGGCTCGCGACCGCCCGAGTTTCTGCTGTCGCACCCTGTCACGGAGTCACGCGTAGCCGATACACGAGGCCGGGCGGCGCGCTATCCCGCTCGACCAGCCAACCCGAAGCTCGAATATCAGCTCATGCGTGCGCGCGTACAAGTGCACTACGAATCCACTCCTGCCAGTTCGATTGCCATGTTCCAGACGGCCCTGCGCGACGCTGCCGACGATACGACACGCAACGCTGCGCGCTACGGCCTAGCACTGGCGTATGGCAAGAACAAGGATTTCGCCCTGGCACAAGAGACGCTGGCGCCACTGCTGGCGAGCGAACCCAACCGTATCGCTTACGTTGTCACTCAGGCAGAGTTGCTGACTCAGGGCAACGAAGCGGCAATGGCAAGGGATTTCCTGCGCAGACATCTCACCATCAATCCCGGCAATCATCCCATCACGATGGCCTATGCAGACGCCTTGATCGCCGCGAGAGAGTATGCAGACGCAGCACGCATTCTCGAGGATCACACACGTCGGCGTCCGGAAGATCACGAGCTCTGGTATGTACTGGCCGAGACACAGGGGCTGGTGGGCGATGTCAGCAAGGTGCACCAGGCGCGAGCTGAATACTTCATTCTGGTCGGGGATTTTCGCAGCGCATCCGAGCAACTGGACTACGCGCTGCGCATCGAAGCAGAACGTCAGAACAATGCCCCGCTGATTGCCCGCCTTCGTCAGCGTTCCCAGGAAGTGCAGAACATGGGCAGGGCTGTACAAGCCAGGTAGGCAAAGGTGTCAGGCCTTGCCGCTCACCTTGAGCTTGGAAGCGGCAGAGAAGTCCAGCATGCGCTGCAGAGGAACCATGGCACGCGCGGCAAGAGCCTGCGAAACACTCACTCGATTGCTGCCGGTCTCCAGAGAGTGGAGCAAGCGCTCCAGGGAGTTCATGGCCATCCAGGGACAATGCGCGCAACTGCGACAGGTAGCGTCGTGGCCCGCCGTGGGAGCTATGAGAAACGTCTTGTCCGGCGCCAGTTGCTGCAGCTTGTAGAAAATCCCCTTGTCTGTCGCCACGATGAAATGCGAGTTGGGCATTTGCATGGCTGCCTTGATGATCTGGGTAGTGGAGCCAATCACATCGGCAATGGCGAGTACCGCAGAAGGCGACTCGGGGTGCGCCAGGATGGCGGCATGGGGATACAAGGTCCGCATGTCCATCAATCCCTTGGCCTTGAATTCCTCGTGCACGATGCAGGCACCATCCCACAGCAACATCTCTGCTCCGGTTCTGCCCTGGATGTAACTTCCCAGATGCCGGTCCGGCGCCCAGATGATCTTCTCGCCCCTGGCGGCGAGATGCTCGATCACATCGACAGCGATGCTGGACGTCACCACCCAGTCAGCACGGGCCTTCACTGCCGCGGAAGTATTGGCGTACACCACGACAGTATGATCTGGATGGGCATCGCAGAATTCAGTGAAGCGATCGGCAGGACAGGCGACATCAAGTGAGCAGGTCGCTTCGAGTGTCGGCATCAGGACTGTCTTTTCCGGACTCAGGATGCAGGCCGTCTCTCCCATGAAGCGAACGCCGGCGACCACCAGAGTGGTGGCACTGCTGTCACGACCGAAGCGTGCCATTTCCAGAGAATCAGAGACAAAACCGCCGGTTTCCTCGGCAAGCGATTGCAGCAGAGCGTCCGTATAGTAATGCGCAACGATCACAGCATTGCGCTCGCGGAGCAGGGTCTTGATGCGGGCTTTGCATTCGGCGACTTCAATGTCACTCAGCGGCTCGGAGAGTGACACTCGAGCCAGATGATTGCGGACGATTTCCGTGTCTGACGCGAGCATTCCGGATGTATCAGTCATCGCCGTCATAAGCAGGACTTCGCGAATAAGGACACGGGAATCAGGTGGTGCGGAGGAAAATGGTGGGTCGTGTGCGACTTGAACGCACGACCAATTGGTTAAAAGCCAACTGCTCTACCGACTGAGCTAACGACCCATGCAAGAAAGGCGCACATACTACTATCATGAGAAAAAAACACAAGTCCCCGGCCAAAAAAATGTACGGCTTTTCACTCGACAGCATAGCGCGTCGCGTCAGGTATCCCTGCTTCCTCGAATCCCTTGCGGCGGAAACGACAGCTGTCGCAACGACCACATGCACGACCATGTAAATCGGCCTGGTAACAGGACACGGTCATCGAATAGTCCACCCCAAGTTGCGCGCCTCGCCGAATGATCTCTGCCTTGCTCAAGGCGATCAGGGGCACTTCAATCGAAATCGGACTGCCCTCGATGGCTGCCTTGGTCGCAAGGTTGGCCATGTTTTCAAAGGCTTTGATGAATTCCGGGCGACAATCTGGGTAGCCGGAATAGTCCCGTGCATTGACACCGATATAGATTGCCTGCGCACCCGACACTTCCGCCAGGGCGAGGGCATAGGAAAGAAAAATCGTGTTGCGAGCGGGCACATAGGTGACCGGTATGCCGGAACACTCCCGTTCAGGGACAGCAAGTGCATGATCCGTGAGTGCAGAGCCACCCAAGGCGCCGATACCGAGCGGAATCACATGGTGCCTGGTCACCCCCGCAGCGGCAGCAATGGCTCTTGCCGCGCTCAACTCACTGGAGGAACGCTGTCCATAATCGAAACTGAGCGCAAGCACCTCGAAACCATCAGCCTTGGCAATCGCGAGGCAGGTAGTGGAGTCCAGTCCCCCGGATAGCAGTACCACTGCCTTTTTCATCGAATACGCTCCTTGAAAGGAATCCACACACGCTCAGGGCAATCAATGCCCGGGCTCCTCGCCCCAGATGTGCTTGTGCAATTGCACCTGCATGCGCACCTGCAACCGATCCTGCAAAATCCATTCGGCGAGCTGTCGATAGGACATCGTGGAGAAACTCGGGGAGAAAAGCACTTCGCTCACTCGATGCTTCAAGTCGTACTGATCACACTTGGCCTTCGCCCACTCGTAATCACGTCTGTCGCAGATCACGAACTTGACCTGATCATGGGGTTTGAGCTGGGGAATATTCGCTTCAAGATTGCGATCGCACTCATTCGAGCCAGGTGTCTTCAGATCCATCACGATCACCACGCGCGGATCCAGGTTGGCGATTGAGATCGCTCCACTGGTCTCCAGGGACACTTCTGCCCCGGTATCACATAATTGCCTCAAGAGGTCTCGACAATTGGGCTGCGCCAGTGGCTCTCCCCCTGTCACAGTGACATAGCGCGCCCTGAAAGAGGAGACGCTCTGCATGATTGCCGAAAGACTCAGCACCTCGCCTTCATGGAAGGCATACTCGGTATCGCAGTAACCGCAACGCAAGGGACATCCGGTCAGACGCACGAATACGGTGGGCAGCCCCACAGTTCTGGTCTCACCTTGCAGGGAGAAAAATATTTCATTGATACGCAGCGTCTGCATTGCGTCCATAGACACGACTGATTCACTCACGGGGGGCCTGGAGTTGTCGAGCGAAAATCATTGACAGGCAGACTGGCTACTCGGCGCTCAATTCATGGAGCGAAGGTAAATGTCTGCAAGATTGGCGGCAGAAGTGTTCGGGAAGCGAGACTGCACCTGACGCAACAACTGACGGGCACGCTCCGCATTGCCAAGCTTGTCGTATACGGTGCCCAGCGAGTACATCGCATCGTCAACCTTCCTGCCATCGGGGTACTGAGTCACGATGGTCTCGAAGGCCACACGCGCCTCCTCCATCATGGCCAGGTTCACATACGCCTGTCCCTTCCAGTAATAGGCGTTCGTCACAAATCGCCCATTGGGATACTGTGCCAGATACTGATCAAACTCGGAGACTGCACGCTGGTATTGCTCTTCCTGAAGAAGTGAATCCAGTGCGAGCTGATACTGCTGTTGTTCAGTCAACACGGTTGGCTGCACAGCAGGCACATCGACAACTGGCTGAGGTGCTGGCGCGACAGCCGGGGCAGGAACAGCATTGCTATTCACAGGGGCTATCGGGTTGGTCGCTGCCAGCGCATTCTGTGCGGGCACAGGGGCTGGTGCAATCACTGGCGCCACGGCATTGACGGGTGCTACCTGCGGAGCCTGCACCACTGCCGCCACCGGTGCGGACACCGCTGGTGCAAGCGCCAGCGGCGAGGCCACTGCCGGTGCCGCATTGTTCATGGCAGTCAATCGTGAATCCAGGTCTGTGTAGCGATCGAGGGACTCACGCTTGAGATTGTTCAATTCGTAGGTTTGCTCTTCCACCAGACCGCGAAGTGTCTCGAGTTCGGCACGCATCTCCCGGAACTGATCCAGCAGCATGACAAGAGCATCGTTTGAAGAACTGCCTGGCTGACCTCCCGAGGAGGTCTGACCAGGCAGATAAGGCTGCGCTTCCACTATCCCGGCAGCGCTCATGACGGAAGTACTGAGCAGAGAAGCCGGTACTGCAATGACGAGCGATGCGAGATAGCGTTTCATCACGAGATATCCCTTCAGGAGATTATCTGATTTCTACGCGACGGTTCAGACGGTAAGCGGCTTCAGTCTGACCGGTGTCGGCCGGACGCTCTTCGCCGTAGCTTACAGTTTCGATCTGGGACAGTGACGCACCGTTCACAACCAGGTAGTCGCGAATGCTGTTAGCACGACGCTCACCCAGTGCCAGGTTGTACTCACGTGTGCCACGCTCGTCTGCGTGCCCTTCCAGACGAATGCGACGACTGGAGTTGGCAGCCAGGTTGCGGCCGTGAATGGCCAGTACGTCGCGATCTGACGCCATGAACTCGGACACGTCGAAATCGAAGTAGAACACGGTAGTGGCCAGTGCAGCCGCTTCCATACGAGCTTGTGCTTCACGCTCGCGAGCCAGACGCTCGGCTTCGGCGCGCTGGGCGGCGGAAGTGTCGGCGCTGGAATTGGTTGCTGCAGAAGAAGCCATTGCCTCTTCATCACCAGTCGAACTACAGGCGGCCAGGCCCATAATTGACAAAGCCAGAACTGTTGTCTTGAAAAATTTCATGCTGTGCGTACCCACTCTGCAAGTCCTCCAATAGGCTGATGCTTTCAAAAACTCTAGATTTTTCGATCAATTAAAGAACGGCGACCATGATGGTTCCCGAACATCGCCCTGCGCGGATGGTAAACGGAACTTCACACGTCCGTCAATTGAAACGGCGTCGAGGACGCCCTTTCCATTGACCTTCGTGGCGAACATGATCATGCTTCCGTTTGGTGCCACGCTGGGAGATTCGTCAAGTGAAGTGTCAGTCAATGTTATCAACCGCTGAGTCTCGATATTGAAGATAGCTATGCTGTAGCTGTTATCCTCGCGGGTGTCACGTCTGACATGGACAAGATTCTTGCCATCCGGCAGGAAACGTCCCTTTGCACAATAAAAACAGTCGAAGGTCAACCGCTCAGGGAAACCTCCGGTGATTCCAACCTGATAGATCTGCGGCTGACCTGTTCTATCCGAAGTAAACACCACTGAACGACTGTCAGCCGTCCAACTGGGCTCGGTCTCCGCACGCGGATGATCCGTGAGTCTAGTCAACTGATTGGTCATCAAATCCATCACGTAAACGTCGGGACTGCCATCCTTGGAAAGGACCATCGCAAGTTTGGTACCGTCAGGTGACCATACCGGCGAACTGTTGATCCCCGGAAAGTCCGTGATCTGACGTCGCTGGCCAGTCGCAATTTCCTGGATGTAGATGCGCGGCAGATTGGTCTCGAAAGACAGATAAGCGACCTGAGTGCCGTCCGGTGACCAGGTTGGCGACATCAGCGGCTCTTGAGACTCAACCAACACCTGCGAGCGCCGACCATCGTAGTCTGACTTCTCGATACGATAATAGGTAAGCTCCGGCGAGATGAATTGCGCTGATACATAGAGAATCTCGGTGGAAAATGCGCCACGAATCCCAGTTACCTGCTCATAGACGACATTGCTGATCTCATGGCCAATATCACGCAGTTGCGACATGGAGCCGGTCAGCACTTCCCCTACCAGCTTCTGCTCACGCGCGACATCGAAGAATTCGTACTGCACCTGCACCAGCTGACTGCCCGGCGAATGTGTGATTTTGCCGACGAGGACATAGTCCTGGGCGAGAATGCGCCAGTCACGGAAAAACACCTCGGCGGCCTCATCGGGCATGCTGAGCATATTGCCCCGCGGCAAGGCACGAAACTCACCGACCTGCTGCAAATCGGCGGCGACAATCGCCGCAACGTCTTCACTGAGCGCATTCGCGCCTTCCCACGAAAATGGCACCACGGCAATCGGAATGGGATTATCCACTCCTTGAGTGATCTCGATGTTCAGCTCGGCAGCCATCAACCCTTCTGCAAACAGAAGTGCAATGCAGGCCAGGTTTCGCAGTGTCTTGATCAATTCAACAAATCCTGAGGTCTGAATGTTAACAGGAACGTTCTGAAATTCCGGTCGAAGAGCCGAGGGTCCATTCCCTGCAACTCCGTAAATCTGTTCACCTTCAACACTGCCGACTCGGCAGCGCGATCAAACGCGAAATCGCCGCTGGACTGCACGATCTCCACATCAAGCACGTCGCCAGTCGGCACCATGCGGATGCGCAGCACAACCACCATGCCGTTGCGCGCGCTGGGCGGGCGCGACCAGTATTGCTGCACCAGGTCATGGATGACAGCCGAGTAGGCCATCACCAGCTCCGCTTCCGTTTCGGCGAGCTCCCGCGCATCGGCCTCTTGCTGCGCTCTTGCCTGCGCTTGGGCCTGCTCCTGCCTCTGACGCTCCTGCTCGGCTGCGAGCTCCTGCTGCCGTCGCTGTTCAGCTTCCCTCTGCTCGGCTTCTCGCTGCTGCTGTTCGCGCTGCTGCTGCACCTGCTGTTGTTCGCGCTGCTGCTGTTCCCGCTGCCGCTGCTCCTGGGCCGCGCGCTGTTGCTCTGCCTGCAGTCTTTCCTGCTCCTGCTGGCGCCGCTCCGCCGCCTGTTGCTCCTCCTGCCGCTGGCGCTCGGCCCGGGCTGCCTCCTGCCGCTGGCGCTCCTGACGCTCCTGCTGTGCCTGTCGCTGCTGCAAAACGCGCTCGTTGCGCGCCTGCGGATTTTCATTCACCAGCAAGGCCTTCACCGCAGGAGGCCGGACGATGTCGATCACTTCCGTGTCCGCCCGCTGAAAATAGAACAGCGCCGCGAGCACCGAACCGTGCAGCAGAATCGCCAGCACGACCGAAAGTGGATATCCGTTGAAAACCGTCACAGTACGAATGAACTATTCCAGTGGTTTCGTTATCAGATTGGGACTCGCCACACCGGCAGCCTGCAATACGGTCATCAAACTGATGAACGAGGCGTAACTGCTCTGGCCATCACCTTCCACAAACACCTGAATCTGCGGGTTGGCCCCCACGATTCTGCTCACCTGATCCCCAATCACGTCGATCGCGACTGGCGCCTGATCTTCCTGCTGCGTACTGCCAAGACTGATGTAGTACTGCTCGTCAGCGGTAATCGAGATCACCAGCGTCTCTGCATTCTCATCGACTTCCAGTGGCTCCGACGACGCCTGCGGCAAATCGACTATCAGACCCTGCGTCAGCAGCGGGGCTGTCACCATGAACACAATCAGCAAGACCAGCATCACATCGATGTAGGGTACTACGTTGATTTCGGCCACTGGCTTGCGACGTTTTCTGATCGGCTCCATCACGTTCCTACTTGTTCGGACTGCTGTACACCTGTCGGTGCAGGATGCTCGCGAACTCGTCGATGAACGTCAGATAATTATTGGTCAGCGACTCCACGCGAGACGAGTACCTGTTGTATGCCACCACAGCCGGAATGGCGGCAAAAAGCCCCATCGCCGTGGCGATCAGCGCCTCGGCGATGCCGGGTGCCACTACCTGCAGGCTCGCCTGACTCTGACTGGCCAGACTGATGAACGAATTCATGATGCCAATCACTGTGCCGAACAAGCCGATATACGGCGTGACTGAACCTACGGTTGCCAGAAAAGTCAGATTCTTCTCGAGTTTCTCCTCTTCTCGGGAGTAGGCCACGCGCATGGCCCGTTGCGCACCGCCCATCACGGCATCGGACTCGATGCCGCCCTGTTGGCGCAGCCGCATGAATTCCTTGAAGCCGGCACGAAAGATACTTTCCATGCCACCGACCTGGACGTTCTCCTTCTGCTGGGAACTGCCCTCGCGGAACAACTGACTCAGATCCATCCCTGACCAGAATCGCTTCTCGAAGCCCACCATGCCCCGCACAGCGGCTGTCAACACCAGCCAGCGCTGAATGATCATGACCCAGGAAACTACAGATGCGGTGAGCAGAGTCAGCATGACCAACTGGACTGGCAGCGTCGCCTCCAGGATCAAACCCCACACGTTTATCGACTCACCCACTGCCAAGACCTCCCGGCTCCAAAAACTGGCGGCATTATAAGGGATGTTTTGTGCTTCTCATACACAATCCGGTGTTTTATAAAGAGTTTTTGTCGAAATATGTGATTCCTGACGCACCACGGCATTAAACCGTTTGAATCTATCTCCGCGCACGAAGAAAGCAGGCTGGAGGCTGATCAAATATGTCACAAAGAAGGCAGGGAATCGTGCGAGCGAGAGAGAGTCAACCTTCTGATCGAATGTCCTGTCCGCCGGGAACCGGCAGGCCGAAATGAAGGTAGGCGTGAGCTGTCGCGACGCGTCCACGACTGGTTCGCATCATGAAGCCTTGTTGAATGAGATACGGTTCCAGCACATCCTCGATGGTGTCCCGCTCCTCGCTTATGGCAGCAGCAAGGCTGTCGACACCCACAGGTCCGCCCCCGAACTTCTCGATCAAGGCCAGAAGGAGCCGACGATCCATGTGGTCGAAGCCGTTGTTGTCGATGCTCAGCATGTCCAGCGCCATGTTTGCGGCCTGCCGGTCCATCACACCACCACACTTGACGTGCGCATAGTCGCGCACGCGACGCAACAGTCGATTGGCAATCCGCGGCGTGCCGCGCGAGCGTCGAGCGATTTCGTCGGCACCGTCGACATCGATGGCGCAACCCAGAATCGCAGCAGATCGCTGCACAATGCTGCTCAATTCCGCCGCTGAGTAGTACTCGAGTCGTTGGATAATGCCGAAGCGATCGCGCAGCGGTGACGTCAGCAGCCCCGCTCGGGTGGTGGCACCAACGAGTGTGAACGGCGGCAGGTCAAGCTTGATGGAACGTGCGGCCGGCCCCTCGCCAATCATGATGTCGAGTTGGTAATCCTCCATTGCGGGATAGAGAATTTCCTCGATGGCAGGACTCAGGCGATGGATCTCGTCGATGAACAGCACGTCTCCCGCCTCCAGATTCGTCAACATGGCAGCCAGATCCCCGGCCTTCTCCAGCACCGGGCCGGAAGTTGTCTTGATCGACACCTGCAGTTCATTGGCGATGATATTGGCGAGCGTGGTCTTGCCCAGCCCAGGAGGGCCGAAAATGAGGACATGATCCATGGCCTCGCGGCGATCACGCGCCGCCTGGACAAAGATCTCCATCTGCTTCTTGACCTCGCTCTGCCCGACATAGTCACGCAACGCCAGCGGCCTGATGGCACGATCCAGTGACTGATCGCCGGGTGCACTGGCAGCGGAAATCAGACGATCTTCTTCGTTGATCATGATTGTGCCGAACTCCTGAGGGCGTGCCGGATGAGGTCTTCACTGCGCACCAGGGTCGGATCGGCCTTCAGCGCACCTGCTATCATGCGCGAAGCCTCCTGAGGCTTGTAGCCAAGGGCGATAAGGGCCGTCTCGGCTTCCTGTGACACCGCTCTCTCGGACTGACCGGAGACTGGCGGCTCTTCATGCAGCACACCCGGCAGATCGGCACCCCACTCAGCCAGTCGATCCTTCATTTCCACAATGAGCCGCTCGGCTGTCTTGCGGCCGATGCCCGGCATGCGCGTGAGGCCGGCGATGTCATTGACACGGATAGTGCGCACGAAATCATCTACCGCCATTCCCGAGAGGATTGCCAGGGCCATCTTCGGGCCGACGCCAGTGACCTTGATCAGGCTGCGGAACATCTGCCGCTCCTGCAAGGTGTGAAAACCGTAAAGTAGATGGGCATCCTCGCGCACCACCAGATGCGTGTGCAGGACGAGTTCGCGACCCACTGCAGGCAATTGATAGACGGTGCTCATGGGCACCTGCACCTCGTAGAACACGCCCCCGACATCCACCAGCAATTCGGGGGCGCGCTTGTCGGCAAGAACACCCCGGATCCGTCCAATCATTGTGCTCCTCCGCGGCCCACAGGGCCTCGTCCGCGCCAGGCACCTACATTGGCGATCCGTGTCTGATTTGCGGTGGTATTGGCGTGGCAGATGGCGATGGCGAGCGCATCAGCGGCATCTGCCTGCACTTCCCCGCTGACACCAAGCAGAATCTTCACCATGTGCTGCACCTGCTCCTTTTCTGCATTGCCGTTGCCAACCAGGGCCTGCTTGACCTTGCGGGGAGAGTACTCGGCTATGCTCAGATCGTGATGCAGGCAGGCGACCATCGCACTGCCTCGCGCCTGCCCCAGCTTGAGTGCCGATGACACACTCTTGCCGAGAAAAACCTCCTCGATGGCACATTGCTGTGGCGCGTGCTGCTCGATGATCCGGCACACGCTGTCGAAGATGAGCTTGAGGCGACCCGGGTGGTCGATATCAGGCAACCGAATACAGCCACAGGCAACGTAGACCAGCCGGTTGCCCGTGGCCTCGACAATGCCGTAACCGGTAAGTCGCGATCCGGGATCTATGCCAAGTATCCGTGTCATCGCTGGAAGCTCCTGGAACCTGCACGTCCCACCTCTGCTTGATATTCAGAGTCTGCCCATGATCTCGTTGGAGATACTGGCATTGCTGTAGACGTTCTGCACGTCGTCAAGATCTTCGAGGTGATCCACCAACTTCATCAGTTTTTCGGCAGACTCCTGATCCAACTCTGCCTGGGTGGACGCGACCATGCTCACTTCCGAGGCATCCGGGTGCAGGCCCGCGGCAGCCAGAGCATCCTTGACCGCGCCGAACAACTCGGGCGAAGTCACCACTTCAACGCTGCCATCATCCATCTGCTGCACATCGTCGGCACCAGCGATGAGCGCTATTTCCAGTACGCGATCCTCATCGACCCCAGGAGCAAAGCTGATATTGCCCTTCTTCTCGAAAAGATAGGCGACAGAGCCGCTGGTACCGAGGTTGCCGCCGTGCTTGGAGAAGCCGTGTCGCACTTCTGCGACCGTGCGATTCCGGTTGTCGGTCAGGGTTTCCACCAGGATCGCGACGCCGCCTGGGCCATAGCCTTCGTAGACAAGCTCTTCCAGATTCTCGGACTCAAGCGTACCCGCACCCCGGGCGATGGCGCGATCAATCGTGTCACGCGCCATGTTGGCACCAAGCGCCTTGTCCACGGCAGCCCGCAGACGCGGATTGTCAGAGACGTGTTCGCCACCCAGCTTTGCCGCCACGGTCAGTTCACGAATCAGCTTGGTGAACACCTTGCCACGGCTGAAGTCCAGCCGCGCCTTCTTGTGCTTGATATTGGCCCATTTGCTGTGCCCGGCCATCATTCACCCCCTGACTGTCACATCCTCAGGCCGACTTCTCGACTGCAGCCTGACGCACCTGGATATTCAGTTCGCGCAGCTGCTTGGAGGACACCAGGCCGGGCGCGTCCGTCAGCGGACAGGAGGCTGACTGCGTCTTGGGGAAGGCGATCACTTCGCGAATGGACGACGCACCGGTCATCAACATGATCAGACGGTCCAGACCGAAGGCGAGACCGCCATGGGGTGGCGCACCATAGGAAAGAGCATCAAGGAGAAAGCCGAACTTCTCCTGCGCTTCTTCGTCGCCAATCCCGAGAATCTTGAATACGGACTGCTGCATGGCAGGCTGATTGATACGAATGGAGCCGCCCCCCAGTTCGGTGCCGTTCAGCACCATGTCATAGGCGCGTGACAGCGCCTTGAGGGGGTCAGCCTGCACGTCCTCCACGCTGCATGAGGGTGCCGTGAACGGATGGTGCAGAGCGGTGAGGCTGCCGTCGCTGGCCTCTTCGAACATTGGGAAATCGACCACCCACAACGGTGCCCAGTCCCCCTTGATCATGCCCATGTCGGCACCGACCTTCAGACGCAGAGCGCCGATGGACTCGTTGACGATCTTGGCCTTGTCTGCTCCGAAGAACACCAGATCGCCGTTCTGCACACCAAGGCGCGCCAGCACGGCGTGCACCACCTGCTCCGGCATGAACTTCAGGATCGGAGACTGCAGGCCATCGATGCCGGCTGCAAGATCGTTGACCTTGATCCAGGCCAGACCTTTCGCGCCATAGATCGAGACGAATTTGGTGTAGTCGTCGATCTCCTTGCGACTCAGACGACCGCCGTCGGGCACTCGCAGCGCCACGACGCGTGAGGCCGGATCATTGGCCGGCCCGTGGAACACCTTGAATTCCACATCCTTCATCAGATCAGCGATGTCCACCAGCTCCATGTCGATGCGCAGATCAGGCTTGTCGGAACCGAAACGACGCATGGCCTCAGCGAAAGTCATGCGCGGGAACGGGCCGAACTCGACGTTCAGATGCTTGCGGAAGACCTGACGGATCATCTCTTCCGTGATGCTCATGATCTGCTCTTCATTCATGAACGAGGTTTCAATATCGATCTGAGTGAACTCGGGCTGCCGGTCGGCACGAAGATCCTCATCGCGGAAACACTTGGCGATCTGGTAGTAGCGATCCATGCCCGCCACCATCAGGATCTGCTTGAACAGCTGCGGAGACTGGGGCAACGCGAAGAACTGACCGTGATGCGTGCGACTGGGCACCAGGTAGTCTCGTGCGCCCTCGGGGGTGGCACGCGTCAGGATGGGTGTCTCAATGTCGAGGAAGCCGTTCTCGTCCAGGTAATTGCGAATGGTGTTGCTGACCTTGGAGCGAAAGCGCAGTCGATCGGCCATCTCGGGGCGACGCAGATCGATGTAGCGATGACGCAGTCGAATGTCCTCGCCCACATCGGCATGTTCATCGAGCATGAAGGGCGGCGTGCGCGAGGCATTGAGGATCTCGAGCTGCTTGCCCAGCACTTCGATGCGCCCGGTGCCCATCACGGCATTGCTGGTGCCTTCCGGTCGCAGGCGCACGATGCCGGTGATCTTGAGCACGAACTCGCTGCGCACGGTCTCTGCCAGCGCAAAGCTTTGCTCGGCATCTGGATCGAACACGATCTGCGCGATCCCTTCGCGGTCGCGCAGATCAATGAAGATCACTCCGCCATGATCACGACGTCGATGGGCCCAGCCGCACAGAACGACTTGCTGTCCGACATGTTCTTCATTCAAAAGCCCGCAATAATGACTGCGCATAACTGGTACCTGTGTTTGATCTGAAAATGCATTGTTCCGGCCGCCGGTCACCCGGTCGCGTCAGGAAGCGGCAGCAGTGGTCGCCGCAGGGGTGGACCCGGAATCCGAATCCTGCGTGCCATGCCGGCGCTTGCCGGTCTTGAAATCTGTTTCATACCAGCCCCCGCCCTTCAGGCGAAAGCTGCTGGCGGAGACCTGTTTCACAAGGCCGCTCTGATTGCAGGCAGGGCATTGTGTCAAAGGGGCATCACTGATCTTCTGCAGCGCCTCAAGTTGATTGCCACACTGACTGCACCGGTATTCGTAAATAGGCATAAGCGACAATTTCCTCCATTCAGCTTGCTGAACTCGAATCACGCCCGGGCGCAAGGCTGCCGGGTCTCGCGAAAACGGCGCAGTATACCCTACCTTCCTGCGCTCTGGCAGCCCCGAAACCGCCTTCCAGGCCGGATAATCTGTGCATTTTTCAAGGACTTCCCGATGCGCCCGGCATGCCGCGAGCGCCGGGCATCCGACCGGATTAAAGCTTGCGACTGCCAGGCAAAAACTATATAAATGAGGCCCCACTGAAGGCGTGAATGGAATGCGAAACGCCAACACAAAAAGTATCGGAGCACATCCTGGGGGTTCTCTCTGCACAAGGGAGCAACACAAGTCTCAACCTTCATCACTCATCCAATAAGAGAACGGGCATGGCTGTAGAAAAGACTGTATCCGCTAAACCCAAGAAGACCACATCGACTGCGGCCAAGACTGCAGCCATTCAGGAAAAGTACACCAAGACTGCGATTCTCAACGAGATTTCCGAGAATACAGACCTGACCCGCAAGCAGGTGTCCGCCGTTCTTGACGAACTGACCAGCATCATCGAACGACACCTGAAGAAACGTGGCGTCGGCGAATTCACCCTCCCCGGTCTGCTGAAGATCAAGTCGGTGAAGCGTCCTGCTCGCCCCGCGCGCAAGAATGTCCCGAATCCGTTCAAGCCGGGCGAATTCATGGACATCGCGAAGAAGCCCGCAACAACCCGCGTCAAGATTCTGCCTTTGAAGAAACTGAAGGACTTCGCCGAGTAAAGCGCTGCCGCGCCGGCGAAAGCCCGGCGCAGGAACGCGGGCGAAGAACACGATAGACCACGCAGAAAGGCAGCCTCCGGGCTGCTTTTCGCTTTTTTGCCAATCCATCATTGCCACACACGAGTCTGATCACATCATGCGCGCCAGCCAGTATCTCATCGCTACTCTCAAGGAAACCCCGGCAGATGCCGAGGTTGTGAGCCATCAACTCATGGTCCGCGCCGGCCTGATCCGCAAGCTGGCCACCGGCATGTACACCTGGCTGCCGGCAGGCCTGCGGGTGCTGCAGAAGGTCACTGGCATCATCCGCGAGGAGATGAACCGGGCAGGCGCCATGGAAGTCTCCATGCCAGTGGTGCAGTCGGCAGATCTGTGGATCGAGTCGGGACGCTGGGACAAGATGGGCCCGGAATTGCTGCGCTTCGTGGACCGTCACGATCGCGACTTCTGCCTCGGGCCGACCCACGAGGAAGTCATCACGGATCTCATTCGCAATGAACTCAACAGCTACCGTCAGCTGCCCGCGAATTTCTACCAGATACAAACCAAGTTCCGTGACGAGCGCCGCCCCCGCTTTGGTGTGATGCGGGCACGCGAATTCCTGATGAAGGATGCCTATTCCTTCCACAGCAGCGAGGCCTCTCTACAAGCGACCTATGACCTGATGCATCGGACCTACTGCCGCATCTTCGAGCGTCTGGGCCTGGAATATCGCCCGGTGCTGGCTGACTCAGGCAACATCGGCGGCAGCATGTCGCATGAATTCCATGTCCTGGCAGATTCGGGCGAGGACGAAATCGTCTTCAGCACCGCCAGCCAATACGCAGCCAATATCGAGATGGCGACAGGGCAACTGCCGGATGCCGACTTCTGCGCGTCAGAATCCCCGGCGGCCAGCGCTGAAGAAGTCGCCACTCCGGGCGCCCACGCCATCGAGGACGTCGCCACACTGCTCTGCAAGGAAGCGCGCCGCCTGGTGAAGACCCTGGTCGTCAAGGGCGTGGTGAGTGAGGAAAACCCGAGCGGGCTGGTGGCTCTGCTGATTCGCGGAGATCAGGACATCAACCCGGTCAAGGCCGAGAAGCTGACCCAGGTCGCCTCCCCCTTCACGCTGGCCGACGACAGCCAGATTGCCGCCGTGCTCGGCTGTCAGCCCGGCAGCCTCGGCCCCGTCGCGCTGTCGATTCCCGTCATTGCCGACCACAGCGTGGTGAGCCTGGTGAACTTCGTCTGCGGCGCCAACCGTGACGGCTTCCACCTGGTCGATGCCAACTGGGGCAGCGAGTGCCGCTTCGACAGCAGCGCCGACATCCGCAAGGTGCGTGAGGGCGATCAGAGCCCGGACGGCCAGGGCACCCTGTCCATCAAGCGCGGCATCGAAGTGGGCCACATCTTCCAGCTGGGCACCAAGTACAGCCAGGCCATGAACGCCACCTACCTGGACGAGAACGGCAAGACTCAGGTCATGATCATGGGCTGCTACGGCATCGGCGTGAGCCGCATCGTCGCCGCCTGCATCGAGCAGAGCCACGACGCCCAGGGCATCATCTGGCCGGACAACATCGCGCCCTTCCATGTCGCGGTGATTCCGCTGAATGCCCACAAGTCCGACGCCGTGCGAGTGCTCAGCGAGCAACTGACAGACCAGCTGGAACAGGCCGGGTTCGAGGTGCTGCTGGATGATCGCGACAAGAAGACCAGCGCCGGCGTGAAGTTCGCCGACATGGAACTGATGGGCATGCCGCACCGGATCGTGGTGTCCGAGCGGGGCATCGAGCAGGGGATGCTGGAGTACAAGTCCCGGCGTGCGCAAGAGAGCGAACTGGTGCCGGCCGACGGCATCGTGGCGTTCCTGAAGTCGCGCCTGCAGGGCGTCTGAGCCCGAGATCACGAGGAGCACTATCGCATGCAGACCCCTTACGTCCTGGTGCTTTACTACAGTCGCAGCGGCGCCACCCAGGAGATGGCCCGCCTCATCGCCCGTGGCGTCGAGCAGGCCGGCCCGGGCATCGAAGCCCGGCTGCGCACGGTCCCGGCGGTTTCCCCAGTCAGTGAAGCCACCGCACCGGCAGTGCCCGACACCGGCGCGGTGTACTGCAGCGAGGACGATCTGCGCCAATGTGCCGGCCTGATCCTGGGCAGCCCCACCCGCTTCGGCAACATGGCGGCCCCGCTCAAGCACTTTCTCGACAACACTGGCGCGCTCTGGCTCTCCGGCGCCCTGATCAACAAACCGGCGGCTGTGTTCACGTCCACATCCAGTCTGCACGGCGGTCAGGAATCCACGCTGCTGAGCATGTTCATGCCCCTGCTGCATCACGGCATGGTGCTGTGTGGCCTGCCCTACAGCGAGCCGCAGTTGATGGCCACCCAGTCGGGCGGAACGCCTTATGGCGCGAGTCATCACGCCGGTGTCGATGGCAGGCGCCGCGTGGACGAGGACGAAACGGCGCTGTGTCTGGCGCTGGGCCGACGGGTCGCCAGCCTGGCACTCAAGCTGCGGGCCTGAACAGCCCGGGAGAACTGGCGGCCCGCCGGGCCGTGGAGAAACATTCATGCAGAATCTGGAATCCCCCGCCGCCGATTCACAGCCACCGCGGCTGATCGAGCAGTCCCACCGCACCGTCGTTTACAGCTATGGCAGCCTGCTGGCGGTATTCGCGCTCTACGCACTGTGGCAGATCATCAACGGCGGCAATGTCGTGGCGGTGCTGGTGCTGCTGCTGATCAAGACGCTGCCGCTGATCATCTTCATTCCCGGCCTGCGGGTGCGGCGTCTGCGCACCTATGCCTGGCTGTCCTTTGTGTCGCTGCTCTACTTCATTCAGTCCGTGCAGACGGCCTTCACGCAGGACGCGTGGCTGTACGGGATTGTCTGCACACTGATCATCGCGACGCTGTTCTGCGCGCTGGTGGTGTATATCCGCAGCTATCGCGGCTTCTACAAGGTGTCGTTCTGAAGCAGATCGCGCACCAGCGCGACACTGATCCTGCGCTGACGCTGCAGGGAATGGGAATCGAGTCGCTCGAGCAGGGCGAACAACTCGGTATTGCTGCGCGCGGTGCGCTGCAGGATGTAGCGCGCCACCTCTTCCGACAACTCCAGCCCGCGACGCTCGGCCCGCATGCGCAGTGCCTGGCTCTTGCCATCGTCATCGGGCTCCTGCACCTGGAACACCACCCCCGACTGCAAGCGTGACAGCAGATCCGGCAGCAGGAACGCTGCCTCACGCGGGGCCGTTCGCCCGGCCACCAGCAGACGCGTGCCACGCTCGCGCAAGCGATTGAACAGGTGGAACAGGGCTTCTTCCCAGTCTGCCAGCCCCGCGATGGCATCCACATCATCCAGACACACCAGCTGCAGGGACTCCAGCCCCTGCAGGATGTCAGGATGCCAGTCGGCGTGCTGCCGCAGAGGCACATAGAGGCTGCTGCCCCAGGGCTGTGCCAGGGCGACCGCCGAATCCTGCTGACACATGGCCTGCAGCAGATGACTGCAGCCGGCTCCGGGGGCACCCCACAGCCAGGTGAATTGAGCCAGCCCGGCAGGCTCACGCAGGTAATTCAACAGGGCGAAATTGGCAGAAGTGACATGAAAATTGTCGAAGGTGGCGGCGTCATCGAGCGTGATCTGCAGCGCCAGCTGGCGGGGCTGCAGCATCTCAGCGGACCCAGCGCAAGTGCAGCAGCGGCTGCTCCGGGGCTGCGCCCGGCACGGTCAGAGGCTGCAGGTCGCGGCCCAGCGCGATGAACTCCGTGAACAGGAAGGGCGTGGCCAGCAGGCGTACGTCGAGCTCGATGGCGGCGCCGTCCAGCAGCGCCGCTGCAGCGGTGTCCACCACGGCCAGCGAGTCCATGTAGGCCATCAGATCGACATAGTCGCGCGCGCTGTCCATGCCTTCCACTCGCACACGCACGCGGGCATCGGCCGGCGCTTCCATGCTGTTGAAGGCGTAATGGGCGGCAAGCTGACCGGTGACCCGGTTCAGCGTGCCCAGCGTGAGGACGGAAAGATCGCGTTCGAATGCATCGAAACTCTCGACACTGTCGCGGAACAGGAATTGCCACAGACCGACCAGATCGCCCGTGGGGGATTCCAGCAACCGGCCGCCCAGGATGGCATCGGCGCCATAGCGCGCACTGGCGCTGCGGATGCGGGTCTCGTCCAGGCTCCAGGCCACATCGGCCGGCAGATTGCGGCGATCTTCCAGATCCATGACCGGCAGCAGCACCGGCAGGCCGCGCACGCGGGCGAATTCCCGCACGATCTCCAGCATCGGGTGCTCGGAGTCAGCGCTGAGCACTTCGCGCACACCACTGGCGTTCTGCACCGTCAGCCACAGCAGCACCACCGGCCGTTCGCGGTCCCACACAGGCACTCCGGAAGTCATCAGTGTCTGATTCAGCAATGCGCTGTCGAAGCTCATGCGGATGAAGGTGCGCGCCTCGGTCGTGCTGGAATCGGTGCGGTAGCTGACCTCCTGGACATAACTCTGGGCATCGCGCACGGCGCGCTCGATGGCCGAATTGCGCAGATGGCGCTCATCGCCCGTGACCTTGACCACGACAGCTGCCATGCCCTCACGATAGGCACGCAGGCGCTCGGAATCGCCCTGGTTCTGCACCTGAATCTCCTGTTCGTAGAGACCGGAAACGAGCAGAGCCTGCGCCGGCAGAGCAAACAGCACGGCGGCGTAAAGGCTGACACTGAGCAGGCGGCGAGCGACCTGGAGGAGAATTTTCATGCGCGGCATCATACCCGATCCTCCCCGCCATGACACGCCGGCGGCCCAGCTGCTAGAATCCGCGCACTTCCTGACCAGCATACGGACCCCCCTCATGAGCCAGAACAGCAATCACCCTTCCACTCCCTCACTGAGCTACAAGGACGCAGGCGTCGACATCGACGCGGGCGATGCCCTGGTCGAGCGCATCAAGTCCGTGACCCAGCGCACCCGCCGCCCGGAAGTGCTGTCCGGCCTCGGCGGCTTCGGAGCCCTGTGCGAGATCCCGGCGGGCTACCGCCAGCCGGTGCTGGTCTCCGCCACTGACGGCGTGGGCACCAAGCTCAAGCTCGCCATCGAGATGGGCAAGCACGACACCATCGGCATCGACCTGGTGGCCATGTGCGTGAACGACCTGATCGTGTGCGGGGCGGAACCCCTGTTCTTCCTCGACTACTACGCCACCGGCGGCCTGAATGTGGACGAAGCGGCCCAGGTGGTCACCGGCATCGGCGAAGGCTGCGTGCAGGCCGGCTGTTCCCTGATCGGCGGTGAGACGGCCGAGATGCCAGGCATGTACAAGAAGGAAGACTACGACCTGGCCGGCTTTGCCGTCGGCATCGTTGAGAAGAGCGAGATCATCGAAAACGATCGTGTGCAGCCCGGCGACGTGCTGATCGGCATGGCGTCCTCGGGCCCGCACTCCAACGGTTACTCGCTGGTGCGCAAGGTGCTGGAAGTCAGCGGCACACCGCTCTCCCTGCCCTTCGCGGGCCGCACCATCGGCGAGGTGCTGCTGGAGCCGACGGAGATCTACGTCAAGGCCATCCAGGCCCTGGAAGGCCAGGCCAGCGTCCACGGACTGGCCCACATCACCGGCGGCGGCATCGTCGAGAACCTGCCGCGCGTGCTGCCAGAGGGCGTGCAGGCCGTCATCGACCTGGGCAGCTGGCAGCGCCCGGAGATATTCCAGTGGCTGCAGACCAAGGGGAACATCGCCGATGCCGAGATGCTGCGCACCTTCAATTGCGGCATCGGCATGATCGTCTGCGTCGCAGCAGCTGAATCGGACAAGGCCTTGTCAATTCTGAAGCACCACAACAAAGGCGCGACCGTCATCGGCCGCATCCAGGCCTGTGCCGCCGACGCCCGCCCGGTCGTCCTGGAAGGCAGCCCGCGATGAGCCAGGCGCCCTGCCCGATCGTCGTCCTGATCTCCGGCAATGGCAGCAATCTGCAGGCCCTGATCGACCAGAGCGCCGCCGGCGGCTATGCCATCTGCGGCGTGATCAGCAACAAGGCCGACGCCTACGGCCTCGAGCGTGCCGCCCGCGCGGGCATTCCCACACGCGTCATCCGGCACCAGGACTTCCCTGATCGCGAGAGTTTCGATCGCGCTCTGATGGAACAGATCGACAGCTTCTCCCCGGCCCTGGTGGTGCTCGCCGGCTTCATGCGCATTCTCAGCGCGGCCTTCGTCACGCACTACGCAGGACGCGTCCTCAACATCCACCCCTCACTGCTGCCTGCCTATCGTGGCACGCACACCCACGAGCGGGTGCTGGAAGCCGGCGAGAAGGAGCACGGCGTGAGCGTGCATTTCGTCACGGAGGAACTGGATGGGGGCCCGGTGGTGCTGCAGGCCGTGGTGCCGGTGCTGGCCGGGGACACCCGCGATGGGCTTGCTGCACGCGTCGCGCAGCAGGAGCACCGGATCTATCCGCGCGCCGTCAGTCTGTTTGCTGCCGGACGGCTGCGCATGCAAGGCCATGCGGCCTGGCTGGATGGTGAGCGTCTGGGCGCCAGCGGACTGCGCGAGTACGCGTCGTGACCCGCCTGCGCCGCGCCACCCTCCTGTTCGGGCTTCTGGCCTGCTCGCCTGCCCTTGCCCAGCCGGCACCGGAGGAGCCTGTGCTGCCCCTGGAACCCCCCGTCTTCGAAGCCCGTTACCTCGCCGAAGCCATGGGCCTGAGCGCCACTGCCTATCGTGTGCAGACACGCAGCGAAGACGGTCTGTACTCTCTGGAGAACAGCCTCAGCCTGACGCTGCTGGGTGCCACGGTGGGCACCGTCACCGAGACCAGCGACTTCCGCTGGGAGGATGACCAACTCATCCCCGTGCGGTACCGCTACAGCCAGACGGGCCTGAGTGCCCGCGAGGAAACCGTGGAATTCGACTGGCAGGCCATGAGCGCCCGCAGCCGCCGTGATGGAAACACCTGGACCCTGCCGCTGACTGCAGGCGTGCAGGACAAGCTGAGCTACAGCCAGAACATCGGTACGGACATCGACGCTCGCGGCCTCACGCAAATGCGCTATGCCATTGTCGACACTGACGAGATCGAGGAACAGGTCTTTGCGCTGGTGGGAGAGGAAACGCTGCAGACCCCGTCAGGGGCGCTGCGAACGGTGAAGATCGAGCGCGTGCGCGCCGGCAACAGCAGTCGCCGCACCACGGTCTGGCTGGCGCGAGACTGGCGCTATCTGCTGGTGCAGCTGGAGCAGGTCAGCGGCTCAGGCAATCTCACGCGCTTGACCCTGGAATCCGCCACCATCAACGGTGAGGCGCTGCAGGGTCAATAGCCGCGCCCGCAATCAGGCCCTGGCCCTCAGGAATACGCCTCGGCGTCCTCCAACCCTTCCCCGCGCCGGTGCATGTCGTACTTGCGCATCTTCTCCACCAGCGTCGTGCGGCGGATATTGAGCCGGTCAGCGGCCCGTGCCACCACCCCGCCCGCGTCATTCAGTGCCTGCTCGATCAGGTCGCGCTCCAGAGTGGCCAGGTATTCCTTCAAGTCCAGGCCATTGAGCGGCAACAGTGCCTGCACCGTGCCGGCGGGCGCGGCTGTCGCCTTGGCCTGAACCGCCGCAGGCGCACCATGGTTGACCGAGTCACCATTGAGCGCCTCTGAGCCGGTTTCGGCCGCACCGTTGAAGGCAACAGCCGGCGCGAATTCCCTGACCGCCAGTTCCTCCTCGGTCAGGTGGCGGAACTTGGCGGGCAGGTCATTCACGCCGACGATGCTGTGCGGATGCAGGATGGCCATGCGCTCCACCAGATTCGCCAGCTCACGGACATTGCCCGGCCAGTTGTGACGACACAGGGACTCCACCGCGGCCGCACTGAAGCGCACAGAACCGCGCTTCTCGCCCTCCAGCCGGCCGATCAGTTCCGTCAGCAGATACGGGATGTCCTCGACACGCTCGCGCAACGAGGGCATCTCGATGGGGAATACATTGACGCGGTAATACAGGTCCTGCCGGAACGCGCCCGCCTCGATCATGTTTTCCAGATTCTTGTGGGTCGCGGCGAGGATACGGACATCGGTCTGCAGCGTGCGGGTGCCGCCCACGCGCTCGTAACAATGCTCCTGCAGCACGCGCAGCAGTTTCACCTGCATCGGCAGCGGCATGTCACCGATCTCGTCCAGGAACAGCGTGCCGCCCTCGGCCATCTCGAAACGACCGATGCGGGTGGAGATCGCGCCGGTGAATGCGCCTTTCTCGTGGCCGAACAACTCGCTTTCCAGCAGTTCCGGGGGAATCGCCCCGCAGTTGATGGGCACGAAGGGTTTGCCGGCCCGACTGGAATTCATGTGCAGATTGCGCGCCACCACTTCCTTGCCCGTGCCGGATTCGCCGGTGATGAGCACTGTCACTTCCTTGTCGGCCACCTGGCCCATGATGTGGCGGATGCGCTGCACCCCGGGGCTGTGGCCCACCAGGCTGCGAAACATGTTGTAGTCGCGGATGCCGGGCGCATCGCGCAGGCGCTGGGCGTGGGCTCGAAAGACCTGGGCCTTGTGCAGGGCATCCAGCATGGGCTGATAGCGCACGGGGGTGTGCAATGAGGCGGTGATCGCAGGCGCGAGTTCGGGCGCCAGCATTGCCAGGGCCTCTTCGCCGCCCACCAGCACCACTGGCAGGGTGCGGTCACGGCTGTGAAGCTCCCGGACCAGGGCGTCAAGGGCTGCGGTGGAGCAGGGCCCGATCAGCACCAGCTTGATGTCGCCGGGGCTCTCGAAGGCCTCGGCCATCTGCCGGCGCCAGTTTTCGTGACTGGCGCTGACGGCCTGCTCACCCAGAAAATCCAGCAGCATGCCGAGATCGCGGCATGCTGCACTGTCGTCATCCACCAGCAGGATCCTGGCGTGTTCCGTCGCTTGCACGTTGTCTGTATCCATTGTCGATCGGGGAAGGAGAACCCGCGGAGGATTGCTCATATGGACAGATTTTGATCTGTTCACAGATTAGACACCGGCAAACTGGGGAGAGTCAATCTATTGACGCCTCCGGCGTGATCTCGTCCCATGCCGCCTTGATGGTCTGCAGCAGATCCGTGACTTCGTCCACCAGCGTCACGTCATTGCGCAGGTTCGCTTCCAGCAGGCGACGCTGCATGTAGTCGTAGAGACTGTCCAGATTGGCTGTCATCTCCGGGTCCACAGACTTGTCCAGACTGGCCTGCAGACCGCCGAGAATGGACACCGCCTTGCCCAGCAGCAGCCCCTTCTGCGCCACGTCCTCGCGCTGCATGGCCCCGCGGGCCTGAGCCAGACGGTCCAGGGCGCCATTTAGCAGCATCTGGATCAGACGATGCGGGCTGGCACCCTCCAGGGCGCTTTCGGTGTTGATGCGTTTGTATTGCGCCAGGGCGCTTTGGGCTGCGTACATGGAAATCTCCGGTTGCTTAAGGGGAATTGTGGGGTGTTCCGATTCAGTCATGGGTGTCGCTCACGTTCATTCCTTCTTCTGGCTGGCGAGCGCTTCCAGCATGGTCAGCTGCGACTTCAGGAAATCCGAGGTCGAATTCAGCTGGGAAATGATCTTGTCGTTGGCCAGGAACGAGGTGCGCAGACGCTCCTCGGACCGGGCGATGCGCTCCTCGAGCTGCACGCGCTTCTCGGCGATGCTGGCCAGCTCCTTGTTCAGTGCATTGGTGCGTGCCGCAAACAGGCCGCTGGCGCCCAGATAGCCTTCCAGCAGCGAATCCAGGCGCTCTGCCACGCCCTTGACGTAGCTGACACTGCCACGTGCCCCGAGGGCACCGCCCGTCACCTTCAGGCGCAAGCCACTGGCGGCATCCGCTGTGCCGACGGCATCCGTGCCGCGCTTGCCCAGTGCACCCGCGCCGGTGTTGAAGCCGAAGATACCTGCCGCGTTGCCCGAGAGCTCGCTGATCAACACGGAAGAGCCACTGCCCGAGGTGCGAGAAATGATGCCGAAGCCGCCCGAGTTGGCGTCGTATTCCACCGTCACCGACACACCGGCCGCCAGCAGCGCCGGGCTGTTGTTGATGGCCGTCTGCATGGCGGCAGCCACGGCAGTCGGATTGGTGTTGCTGATGGTGCCCAGGGTGATGGCGTTGGACTGCACGCCGTCCACCGTCACCTTGAAGGTGTCACTGAGCGTGCTGCTGGCCAGATTGCCGTGGGCCACGTTGAGGTAGAAGCCCGGCTGCGCCGCGATATTGCCCGCGGCGGCAATCAGCGTCTGGCCGATCCCAGTGGCCTCGACGCCATTGATGGTGCCGGCCACATCCACGCCATCCACCGAGGACACGCGCGGGCTGTTGCCGGCCACCAGACCGAGCTTGTTGCCGGCACTCACCGTCAGGTTGGCGAAGCTGATCTCGTCGCCCAGGTCAGCGGTGGAGAACACGAATCGCCCCTGCTCCAGCTCCTCGTCATAGGCATAGCTCACCGTCACCGCGATACCGTCGGTGCCGGTGTTGTTGGTTGAGGCAATGCCGAGGCCGTCGAAGCCGGTGACTGTCTGGTTCGACAGACCCAGCTCGGCGATCGCCGTGGCATTGACATTGAGCAGCTCGATCTGGGTGCCCGCCCCGCTGCCGCTGGCATAGGTCAATACCAGCTGGTCGCTGTCGTCAAGCGACGCTGTCACCAGCGCCGAGATTCCCGCCGTCACCAGCGCGGCCTGCACGGCCTGCAGGGTCTCGCTGGCGTCATTGGTGAGCGTGTTGACCACCACGGACACCGGACCGTCGCCATCGATGTCGATGTCGAAACTCGCGTTGCTGCTGGCGAAATCGAAGCCCAGGGCATTCACTGCCGCACCGCCCGTCACTGTCGCCGGCAGGCCATCTGCGCTGACCTGTATCTGCGCCGCCGCTCCGGTGGCGGTGGTCACGAAATAGACCTGATCGTTGTCATCCAGCAGGGCCGTGACATCCCCGCTCAGCGCCGTGGCGTCGATGGCATCCTGAATGGCCGCCAGGGTGTTGGCGAGCGTGCCGGGCGTCTCGCCCCCAAAGGACACGCTGCCGGCATCGCCGTCGATGGTGACCTGCACCGAAGTCGCGCCGTTGTCCAGACTGATCGAGATCACCCGGGGCGCAGCCGAGAAGTCCTGCCCTGCCACCACCGCGACCCCGGCCGCCGTCTCGGCAGGCAGGAAGGCAAAATTCGGATCGGCGGCAATTTGAGCGCTGATGGCGGCGATGAGCGCATCCGGTGTGTTGTAGGTGACCGGCGTGCCGCTGCTGCCAGGCACGGTCAGCACCGCCGAACTCACGCCGTTGACGGCAATGCTGAAGCTGGTGGTGGCATTGAGCGTCACGGGCGTGTCGAAGTTCTCGCTCGACAGACCATTGGGGGTGCTCAGGCCGGCCAGGCGATTGCCGAAATAGTCGCCCTCGAAGGGGCCGCTCAGGCCGAGGGTCGCGGCCATGGCCGTGTCGGTAGTGATGAAGCCCACGCCGGAAGTCGAGCCATAGCGATTGGACTCGATGTCGAAACGCTGCTCAGACGCGTTGTAGACCACGGACACTGAGTGCCCGTTTTCGGCAAGATCCTCGTTGCTGTTGATGGCCGCCTGGATGTGCTCCGCCAGCGCGGCGGCCGTGGCATAGGTGCCCTGGGTGAGTTCGATGTTGGCCGAGACGCCGTTGAGCAGGATCATGAAATCATCGTTGTCATCATCGATGACGATATTGCCCGCCGCGAGGGCTGCCACCTGCTCTCCCGTGAAAGTGCCCACCGTCGCGAGCCGGGTGATGGTGACGTCATAGCTGCCGGCCTGCGTGGCCGAACTGGCGCTGGTGTAACTGATGAACGGGTCGGTAGTGGTGCCCTGAGTGGCGAAGAGTCCGAGCACCGCGCTGGAATTGCTGGCAAAGGCGCTGCTGAAGGCTGCGCTGTCGAACTTGAGCTTGTAGCCCGCATTCTGATCAGTGGTGATCCCGATGTCCGACAGGGTGCGCACCGACCCGGTGAGCCCGGTCACGGCCGAGCGCAACACCCGGTTGATCTCGGCCACGGCCAGGCGCAGCGTCGAATCGCCCGTCAGCAGGCTGCCCTCGCCCTTGGTGCCGGCCTCCGGGTCGAAGGCGGTCAGTTCGTCGGCCAGGGCCTTGAGGGCGTTGTAGCCATCCACGAAGGCGGTGAGCTTGGTGGCGATGGCTGTGGAATCCTTGGCAAGAGTCAGAGTCACCGGCCCGCTGGTCGTCGCCTTCAAATTGAGCGTGGTGCCCGCCACCACGCCGGTCACCAGATTGCTGGAACGGCTGATCGCCAGGCCGTTCACCGTGAATTCGGCATCCTGGGCGGTGATGGTCTCGGCGAGCCGCAATGACCCCACCACATCGCCCTCGTCCGCATCCAGGCCGAATCCGTCAAGCCCGGTCGCGGTTGCTGCCGAGAGCCCCAGTTCGGCCGAGGCCGCCGTGCCTGACACGTCCACCAGGCTGATGGCAATGCTGCCGCTGGCGCCAGTTTGCAGGCGCGTGAAGACCAGTTCATCGTCGTCATTCAGGCTGGCCACCACCTCGTCATCCAGCCCGGCCGAGGTCAGCGCGTCGTTGATGAGATCGACTGTCTCCTGCCGCGTGGCCGTGGCGGTGTTCAGGGTGATGGCTGCAGGCGGCCCGCCGTCGATGCTGATGCTGAACGTGGCGTTGTTGGCCGCGAAATCGAAGCCGTCAGACAGCGCCACGCTGCCGGTGAAGACGGCTGCTGCGCCATCGGCCAGCACTTCCAGGCTCTGGTCGAAGCCGGCCTGCGCTGTCTCCAGTATCAGGAGGTCGTCCGGCGCCACGGCCAGGACGTCCCCGGCGGCGAAGCCCTTGGCGACGAGTTGGGTGTTCATGGCAGCCTGGATCGCGGCGAGAGCACTTTCAGTGTCGGTGATGGCGGGATTGGCGGCCACCACGACGTCCATGGTCTCGCCCTGATAGCTGAAGCGGAAGGCCAGCGAGTCCGTGTCCAGCCCGCCGCCAGTGGCAAGGTTCACCGTGCCGGCGGCAGTCTGCGCCACCAGGCTCGCCGTCTGGCTGGTCTGATTGAAATTCAGGGCCTTGAGTCCGTCGGTGCCGGTGGCCGTGATCTCGATGCTGTTGTCGGCACCGCTGTTCTTCGAGGTGAACACCAGGCGAAAGCCGCTGCCATCGTCCACGATGGTGGCCTGTACGCCGAAATTGGCATTGTTCACGGCGTCACGGATGCCAGCCAAGGTGTTGTTGGCTGCCGAGATGATGATCGAGCGCGGCGAGACCGCGCTGTTGACGGTGAAGCCGTCGTAGCTGTCGCCCGGGCCGTAGTCGATGCTGCCGAAACGAAAGGCGAGCACGCCCGTGCCCACGGTGCTTGTCACCGCTTCGTAGGAGCCGGAGGCAATGGAATGTTGTTGCGCCAGCTGCGAGACGCTGACGGTGTAGCTGCCGCTGAGCGCGAGACTGCTGGCGGTGCCCGTCACGGCGGCGCTGTTGCTGCTCTCGACGGTGCTGGCGTTGAAGGTGGACGGCAGACGCAGGGATTGCAGCGAGGCGTCGAAGGCCGACAGGGCCGTGGTGACTTCCCCGAAAGCCGCGATCTTGGCCTCGGCGATCGCCTGCTTGTTGTCCAGCCGCGCCTCGACAGGCGCGCGTTCCGCCTCGATGATCTGTTCGACGAGTTCGGAGGTCAGCAGGCCGGAGCCTACGCCGAGGGATTGAATCGAGGCCATGCATGCTCCCGGGAGCGCGTGAAAATGGGCGGGCACCCTGCAAGTCGCCTGGCCCTTGCCGGCCGGCGCTCAGGAGCTCCTGTCGCCAGTGCAATTCAAGTTGTGTGCCAGCTCTGAAGGATAGCCGCAAGCGATTGATCTGCATGGCGTTTATCGACCACTACAAGAAATACTTGAAGCCCGCCCCTGCCAGGGCTTGCCTGTCCGGGCAAGGCCTTGCCGCTTGCGTCTGCCGGCGCCGTGGCTTACCGTCCCGGCCACGCCACTGCTTCCAGGACCGCCCCCATGACGCCCCAGCTGATCGCCCTATGCATTGCCCCGAAGAAAGACGCTCCGACCGTGCAGGTCGAGCGTGCCACCCTGCTGCCCGGCCAAGGCATCGAGGGCGACCGACGCTGCCGCGCCCTCCAGGCGTCCCTGTTCGAGACAGCGCATGACCAGGGTGGGAGCCCGCCCGATGGTGAGAGCCTGCCTGCAGGCGAACAGCCACTGGACCTGAGCCGCTACGCCGGCCGCGAACAGGAGCTGAGCCTGATCAGCGCCGAGGCCATCGACGCCTTCAACGCGCAAAACGGAACGCAGATTCCGTATATCGCATTCCGCCGCAACCTCGTGACACGCGGCATCGACCTCAACGCGCTGGTCAGGCGACGCTTTCGCATTGGCAGTGTGGAGTGTGTCGGGCTGGAGCTGTGCGAACCGTGCAGCAAGCTCGCGCGAATGGTGGACCGGCGCGTGCTGCCCGACCTGGTGCACCGCGGCGGACTGCGTGCCGCCATTCTGAGCCATGGCAGCGTGGTGCCAGGTGACCCATTGCAGTTGCTGTGAGATTGCCGCCCGGAAATGAAAAAGGCCCGCACGAAGCGGGCCTTTTGCAGTATTGCCTTGGACGGTGGTGCACTGTGCGGAGTCAGACGCGCGCCTTGAACAGTGTCAGCGGTTCTTGCGCCTCCACTTTTCTTGCCAACTCCAGTGCTTCCTTGCCGCCAAATTGTCTTACCAGTTTTCGTGAACTTCTGTCCACAACGGTCACCGAAGGTTCGGCTGCGCCCAGTTCAACGCCAAAAATAATATCCCTCTGAATTGTCTGAACGTAGTCGTTCAACTTTGCCACTGCGACTTCCAGTTGCTCGTTCGCCAATTCTTCCGTCGATCCTGTATCCGAGTGTCCCTGCTCCTTTTCCTGGTAGCTCTCGTCCTGACCTGCGTAGCTCAGGCTGGAGTGTCCCTGATCATTATTCTCGGTTTGCACTGAATTAACCTTGTCTCTCGAGACAGTTGTCGGCAGGTATCTTGTGATGCTGATGTCACTCAAGGTATGCCTCCAGAACTCGTCTCTCTCAATAATCAATCACCTATTTCCTGCAAGGAGAGTAGCCGCTTTGGCACCCCGGCTCAAGCCGGGGGCCAAGGCGTCAGTCTCGCTTACTGGAGCAGAGACAGGACTTGCTGCGGAGCCGCGTTCGCCTGCGCCAGGATGGAGATACCAGCCTGCTGCAGAATCTGGCTTCTGGACAGTGCCGCTGCTTCAGAAGCGAAGTCAGCGTCCAGGATTCGAGAGTTCGCAGCTGACAGGTTCTCGGCAGAGACCGCCAGGTTGGAGATGGTGGTCTCGAAGCGGTTCTGGATCGCACCGAGGTCCGCACGGGCGCTGTTCACAGCGTTCAGTGCGTTGTCGACTGCGGCCAGCGCTGCGTTCGCGCCATCCTGCGTGGAGATGTCCACCTGCGTCAGGAACTGACCGGAGACGCCGCCACCGAAGCTGCCCTGGGACAGACCCAGGCTCGCCAGTGCGGAGTTGCCGTTGGTGCCACCTGACACTTCAATCGCGCCACCGGAAGACAGTGACACAGTGGAGTAGGTCGTGACGGCCACGTCATCCGCATTCACGGCTTCTGCAGTGAAGTCGGCTTCGCCGATGTTTTCACCGCCCAGACCGAAGTTGGCTGCGGCTGCACCGCCGTTGGTGTTGAAGGCCATCACGATGTTGCGACCATCAGCGGCTCGCAGGGTCAGACCGGTACCATTGTCCTCGGCGATCACGCCTGTCTGGCCAGCGACTGCGTTGATCGCAGAGACGGCAGAAGAGCGGTTGGCTTCAGCACTGGACTGAACGGTCAAGGACACGGCCACGCCATTGAGTGTCAGCGAGCCGGTGTTGCCAGCAGTGCCGGCAGTGGAGGCATCGCCCACCACTTCAGTGGCGTTGACAGAGGCGCTCACGCCGGTGGAAGCCGACGCACGGTTGATCGCGGCTGCGATGGCGATACCTGACGCTTCCTTGATGCTGGAGTCAGCACCCACGTAGGAGGCGGTGTCATCGGCAGCGCGGGCAGCACCGATGCTGACACCGTTGATGACCAGGTCGCCGTCGCTCAGGGCGTCAGTGCCGAACAGGCCGTCAGCGCCTTCCGCGGTGACGGAAGTCGCCGCCATGCCGAGTACGCTCTGGGCGTTGGCGTTGGCAGAGGACACAGTCACTGCAGCGTCTTCACCCTTGGCATCGGACACGATGTTCAGGCGGCCGTCGCCGTCGATGGTGGCGAAGGCTTCGACGTTGCCGGCTGTCAGCTGGTCGTTGATCTCGGTGATCAGCGCTGTGGCATTGGCGATGTTGGTGTTGACGTTGACCACCACGGAGTTGGCATCGCCGTCAGCCACGGTGAACTGCAGGTTCTGCGCAGTGGCGACTGCGGCCACACCCGTGTTGGTTCTGGTGGCCGGGTTGCTGAAGAACACGCCCAGACCATCCACTGTCGCACCCGGGTTGGCAGCTGAGCTGACAGTGATGGTGCTGCCAGTGTTGGTCGTTTCGGCAAACACGACAGTCAAGGCGCCTGCGTTGGCAGTCACAGAGGCTGTGATGTTCAGGCCGGCACCGCCGTTCATGGCACCGATCTGGGTGTTCAAGGCGGTCTGCAGGGCCGTGGCGGCACCGGCATTGGCTGCGCTGTAGTCACCAGTCAGCGTGATCACACCGGAGTTGGTGCCGTCGCTGATGTTGAAGTCAGCGTCGGTACCGGCGGCACCGAAGGCGCTGCCGCTGACGATACCCAGGGCGGCCGCACCGGCAACAGCATCGTCACCTGCGATGTTGGTCAGCAGGATGGAGCTGGAAGTGCCAGTGGTGGCGTCGTTGGTGAAGGTCAGGAAGCCTGTGGTTCCGTCGATAGACGCCGTGACGTCTGTCAGCTGGCCGTTGATGGCTGCCAGAACAGCTGCGCCGTTGGCGTAAGCACCATTCAGCGTCACGGTCTGCGGGTTGCCCACGTCGCCATCAATGATGACGTCGAAGCTCAGGTTTCTGGTAGTAGTGGCTTGACCTGCAGTTGTTTCAACCACGGTACCGTCATCAAGACCCAGTGTGACAGCGTCCGGTCCACTGAAGGAGAAACCTGCCGCGCCTGCGAAACCATCACCACCATCCAGCTCAGTGAACTCCAGTTGACCCGAGCCATCATCAACGACAGCGATCTGCACGCTGCCCACTGCAGTGTTGAATTGGTTGGCAATCTCGGTACCCACCGCATCGACGTCCGCAAATGTTCCGTCCAGCTCGATGTCAACACTGTTGCCGCCCATCTCGATGGTAAATGACAGTGCGGAGTAAGTGAGTGTTGCCGTCAGGTCGACACCACCTGTGAACACAGCAGCAACGCCAGCAGAAATCTGAGCACTGAAGTTATAAGCACCCGCATAAGCGGAGATATCCACGTTGCCTGCCACAGCAGCACCCGTCGGCGTACCGGAGAAGTCCAGGTTCGCGGCGACCACGGCGCTGGAAGTGATGGTCGCTGCCTGACCGGCAGTGGGCGTGGCACCGAAATTGGTGGCAGCCAGGCCGGAGATGTCAGTGGCGGCGTTGTAGTTCGCAGCGCGCTGAGCGTCGGCATAACGTGCAGAAGAGCTGACGGAGGACACGCCTGCCGTGAAGCTGCCTTCTGCCAGACCGGCATTCGCCAGACCGGCGCCGGAGATCGCGATTTCACGCACATTGCTGCCAGCCACCAGCGTGAAGCCGCCAGTGGACGTGCCCGCGGCACCCAGGCCGGTGGACGCTGCTGTCAGAGTGCCGGTGAAGGAAGTGGCAATGTTGCGGCCATCGGCGGCCACCAGGCTCACGCCCAGGCTGCTGTCACCACTGTCCACGGCCACCACGCCGGTCAGACCGGACTGGGCGTTGATTGCGGACACCACCGCTGCACGAGAAGACGTGGCATCGGCAGTGGTCTGCACGGAAATGGCTGTGCCGTTCACGACAACAGTACCGGCAGTGATCGCGGCAGTCATGGCGCTGCCGGCCTTGGTGGTCTGGTCGACAATCGCGGTCACGCCTGTCTGGGCCGTGGCACGGTTGATCGCCGCTGCCTTGGCGATGGCGGAAGAGCTGGCGCTGGCAGTGGAGGCGGTGTCGTCAGACGCACGGCTCGCGCCGATGGTCACACCATTGATCACGAGATCGCCACCGCTCAAGGCGCTGCTGGTGGCCTGGGCGCTGATACCGGACTTGGCGGAAACACCCAGGGTGTCTGCTGTCAGCTTGCCGATCTGCACGCTGATGGTCTCGCCTGCGTTGGCACCGACCTGGAACACGGAAGAGAAGGAACCGTCCAGCAGGTTCAGGCCGTTGAAGTTGGTCTGGGAACCGGCACGGGTGATCTCGGAGATCAGCTGCTGGGTTTCTGCGTTCAGGGCCTGACGGTCTGCGTCGGAGTTCGTGCCGTTGGCAGACTGCAGGGCCAGTTCACGGATTCGCTGCAGCGAGTCAGTCATCGCACCGAGGGCGCCTTCCGCCGTCTGAGCCAGGGACACGCCGTCGCCCACGTTGCGGATGGCCACGTTCAGGCCGTTGATCTGAGACTGGAAACGCGTGGAGATCGCCAGACCGGCGGCGTCATCCTTCGCGCTGTTGATGCGCAGACCGGAAGACAGACGCTCAAGAGCCTGGTTGGTGGCTGCCTGAGAGCTGTTCAAGTTACGCTGGGCGTTCAATGAAGCAATGTTGGTATTGATGATCTGCGGCATGCTTTCATACTCCTGGTTGTACACATTAGACTGAATCGCATAACGAAGAGATACAGAGCTCGCCCCTATGCGTTACCAGAGTTAACGACACCAAGTCCGAAAGCTTTAGCCTGAAACTGTAAATTTATTGCGAGGGGTGACATGACGGCGGAAACGGCGAGCGAGCAGGCAAGATGGCAGACAATTCTTGATCTGTCCACCCGTATGCTGGAACTGGCTGGGGCGCGGGACTGGCAGTCCCTGAAGGCCCTGCTGGATGCGCGGGACAAGCTGCTGAAGCACTACTTCGCCGCCGACGCCGCGCCGGAGCGGGCCGCGCAGTTGCAGGAGCAGATCGCCCTGCTGCAGGCCAATGACCGGCTGATCGTGGAATTGACGCAGAAGAACCGCGACCTGCTGGAAGACGAACTGATCCGCCTGCAGCGGGCGCGGCAGCAGATCCTGCAGTATCGCAAGGGCTTGCAGTGACGGCGCCGGCTGCCCGGCACCGGTCTTACAGATAGTTGAAGATGGACAGGCGGCTGATGCGGGCGAAGCTCGCCTGGGCGGCCTCCAGCACGAAGGTCTGCTGCGTCAGCTGACTGATGGCGGCGGCGTAATCCAGGTCCTCCAGATTGGAGAGCGTCTCGCGGATCGCCAGTTCCGAGTCGGCATTGTTGGCCAGGGTGGAGTCCACCAGCGACAGCCGCGCCCCGATGGAGCTGCGTGTCTCGATCACCCCGAGCTGGGCGTTGGACAGATTGCCGATGGTATTGGCCAGCTGCTTCGCCAGCGCCTGCTTCTCCACAGGCGTGTCGCCCGTTTTCTTCAAGGTGGCGGCATAGCCCTCCAGCGTGCTGAGCAGGCCCTGCTTGTTGCTCGACTGCACGATGAAGGTATCCCCCACCGCCGGTTGCCCTGACACCCGCACCCCTGCCCCGCCGAACTCGATCAAGCCGCCCGAGACATAGGGCACATTGCGCGAGATCACGCGGCCATCCGACACGGTGCGCACGTTGTAAGTCAGCCGGGGCGGCACGACTTCCTCGAGCGGCCGGAACTCGATCACCACATCTTCCGGGTAGAACTTCGCGAAGGCCGCCTCGTCCAGAATCACCTCGCCCCCGACCACCGCCGGCGGCTGGGCCTTGTTGGCACTGCTGGCCTGCGCCACCACCGTGTTCACCACACTTTTCACATCCACGAAGATGCGCTTGCCCGAATCGCTGGAGGCCACCGTGGTGGCAGGCGCGATCTGGATGTTGCGCTGGCCTTCGTCGCCGGTGAAGCGATAGCGGCCGTCATCGCCCTTGACGAAGGGCTCGCTCTTGCCCTGGTAGCCGGCGAAGATGAATTCGCCACTGGCATCCCGGGTGTTCATCAGCTGCGCCATGGCTTCAACGATGGACGTCAGCTCGGTGCCGATGGACGCGCGCTGCTCCTGCTTCAGCGCGCCGTTGCCGGACTGGGTCACCAGTTCCTGGGCACGCATGATCAGGTCGTTCACGCCATTGAGCGCCACTTCCTCGCGCTGCAGACGATTGCGCAGGGTCTCCAGATTGCTGGTGTACTGCTTGTTCACCGCCAGCTCCTGGTTCAGGGAAAGAATGCGGCTGGAGGCCACGGGATCGTCCGCGGGCGTCAGCACGCGCTTGTTGGCGGCGATCTGCTCCTGGGTCTTGCTGACGGCCTTCTGCACGTCGAGCAGGCCATTCAGACCGATGGTCTGCATCTGCTGGCTGGAAAGTCGAATGCTCATGGGGCAGTCCTCGTGACGAAATTCATGCGTGGCGTCCTCAACCAATGTTCAGGATGGTGTCGAACATTTCCTTGGCCATGGTGATCAGGCGGGCGGAGGCGTTGTAGTGCTGTTCGAACTTGATCAGCAGGGCAGCTTCCTCGTCCAGGTTCACCCCGGCCACGCCCTGCAGCGATTCCATGGACTGCCGCAGCAGGGTCTCGCTGGCGGACTGGCTGAGCCGGGCCTGACTGGTCAGGATGGCCATGTTCTCCACCAGCTGCCCATAGGCGCTCTGATAGGTCAGATTGCCCTCGGACAGCGTCAGGGCATTGTTCAGGGCCACCATGGCCACGCCGTTGCGGTTGTCTGCCGTGCCATCGGTGTTGTAGTTCACGGTGAAGGTGTCGCCCGCATGGGGCGCACCCGCGTCACCCTGGCCACTGTTGATGCTGATCTGGTAACCGGTGTAGTTGCTCAAGGCCACCGGCTTGCTGCCGAACAGACCGTTGTCCAGATTCGAAGTCATGGTCATGTGGCTGGCGAGCTGCACGTCGAGCGTGCCGCCCACGGCAAACTCGCTGCGGGCAGAGACACCGCGGGAGTCGCGCGGAAACAGCGCGCCGTAGGTGCCAGTCACGCCCGACACGGCGATGCGCGAGGCGGCGCCATAGGTGCGTGAATCCAGGGTCAGATAGCCCTGAGAACTCATCCCGACTCGGATCGGGTCGATGCCGGCAGCAGTCAGGGCGTCGTCGATGGCGTCGCGGATCAGGTCCAGGGCGCCGGCAGCGCCGGTCTGCGTGCCATCCACGGTGCCATTGGCCGTGAGGATGTCGGTAGCCACAGCCCCGGTGCGATTGCTGATGCGCAGCTGGGCCGAGTCGCCCCGCGCCTGACTGGTCAGCACCAGGGCATTGTTGTCATCCAGCGAGGCGATGACCACGCCCGCGCCCAGGGCGGCGTCCAGGCGCGTCTGGATGTGCCGCAGAATCCCGGGAGGCGCCACGGCGTCCGGACTGGCTGCCAGGGTGGTGTCGACCCCGGCCAGATTGATGGTGATGGCCGCAGCATTGTTCACTTCGATGTCGAAGCTGTGCGGGCCGCCCAGCAGGTTCACGCCGGCAGAGATGTCAGGTGTGGCTGTGAACACGGCCGGCACAGCGGTATTGCCCGTCAGCGTGACCGTCACCGGATCATTCCCGTCCACCGTCAGCTGGAAGCTGTGGGGGCCGTTGCTGTCGAAATCGAAGCCGCTTTCCAGGCTGACATTGCCCGTCACACTGCCATTGCTGCCCGAGGTATTGGCGCCACGTGCGGTGCCGCTGACCAGCAGCCCCAGGGCATTGGCAGCGGCAGCCACGTTGATGGTCGAGAATTCACCCGTGCTGGTGGTGGTCAGACTCAGACGGCCATCGTCCGTCAGTCCGGCGGTGACACGGCCATTCAAGTGCACCGAGGCGTCGATCTGTGCCTGCACGGCGGCCACGATGGTGCCGGCATTGCCGCTGACATAGTTCTGGTTGAGGGTGATGGAATCGGCGAAGGCGCCATCCACCACCACCAGGAAGGTGGTGCTCTGAGCCGCGAAATTGTAGGCCGCGTCGGCATCGCCGCCGGTGGCCAGCACGGCCGGCACGGCACCGCGATCCGGGCCGGTGATGCGCACGGGAGCAATGCCGAAGGGGTCGCCACCCGTGGCATTGCTCACCGCCAGCGCACGGCGGTCACCCACCGAGCGCAGCACCAGCGCATTGTTCTCGAAGCTCGCCACCACCTGCCCGGCCCCTATCACGGCATCGATGTCGGCCTGCACGGACTCGGCGATCTCGCTCGCAGCCAGAGCACCGGGCGTGAGCGCGATGCGTTTCACGCCGAAGCCCAGATCCAGGTCGAAGCCGGCGCCAACAGGCACCGTGGTGCCGAAGCGCAGATTGGCGCGGCCCTCGATGGAACGCAGATCGCCATCGCGCACGGCAATCGAATCGCCGGCATTGCCGCCCACGCTGAGCTTGAGATCGGCCCCGGTCACCGAGCGGATGGTCAGACGCACGCCATCACTGCTGGCCGTGATGCCCTGGTTCTGCAGCTCCACATTGGCGTTGATGCGATCGCGCAGGAAGTCCGTGGTCAGCGGGTCCGGCACCACCTGGGGCAGGATCTGGCCCTGGGCGATGAAGCCCGGGTCGGTCAGATCGACGCCATTGAGCGTCAGGGTCAGCGGCGCGCCGACATTGTCCGTGACGAAGTCCGACAGCTGCAGCTGGGTGTAGGCCGTGGCCTTCACGCCGGTCAGCGAATTGAGCTGCTGGGCGATCTGGAAGGCCGACATGTTCTGGTTGATGGCCAGACGCTGCTCGGAAGAATAGCCCGTCTCCGGGTTCAGGGTGCTGAAGCGCAGCACCTCGTCCTGATAGCCGTTGCGCAGGTCGCCCACATTCAGCCGCGCCGTGGCCGGCCCGTTGGCACTGACGGTGGTGCCGCCCGGGTCGGACGGGAAGATGTCGTTGAGCGCGCCCGGCGCGAAAGTCTGGTTGTTCAGGGGCGGTTTCATGGCGACCGGATAAGCCGGGTCGGAGTTGTCCAGCACGTCGTAGGTCGTGGGTGAGGTGAAACGGATCAGCACCGGCGGGCTCAGCTCGCCCGGGCGGCTGCTGAAGGACGCGGTGGTGATGTCCGTCACCACGCCCGGCAGGATGAAAGCCCCGCCGGAATTGCCAGCCCCGGACTGCGTGCGCAGCGGCGAGGCGAAGGCGAAGGTCTCGGGCCGCGTGAGCACCACTTCCATGTCCTTGACGGCCGAGCGTGTCGGCTGCAGGCGGAACTGGTCGCCGGCCTGGAAGGAGCCGGCCTTGAGCGTCACGGTGAAGCCGTCCAGGGTCACGCTCAACGGCAGCTTCTCGGTGACGATGCCCTCGCCCACCAGCTTGTTGTCCGACTCGCGGATGATGGAGAACTGGGTGCCCGGCCCTTCGAACTTGAGCAGGTAATCGGACGTCTTGAGCTTGCTGACATCGTCGATGTGCACCGTGAGCTGGCGGTCATTGGGCAGCTTGTTGCGGCTGTCGGCCTGCACCCGATTGAGCATGGCCGTCGGCGCATTGATGTCCTTGAAGATCGCCTGACCGAGATTGCCCTCCAGGTCGATGCCCAGTCGCTGCTGCTGGTTGAGCCCATCCGTCACCGCCAGGGCGATGCGGCCCAGGCTGTTCATGGCCGGCTCGAGGGCATCCAGACGGTAGCGCACCAGACCGCCCAGCTCGCCACCGCTGACCTGGGCCGTGATGATGCGCGAGATCGGCCCGGTCTGGAACGCCAGCTCGCGGCGCGCGGTGTCCTGCGTGCCCGGCACCGAGGCCAGCACATTGGACATGTTGCCCACCACCAGGCCCTGACCTTCGGCCACGAACACGTCGATGGTCTGGTCGCCATTGGTCACCACGGTCACGTCGATGATGGCCGACAAGTCGCGCACCAGCTGGTCACGCTGGTCCAGCAGGTCGTTTGGGTAGCCCCGCCCCTGAGTGGAGACGGTATCGCCAATGGCATTGTTCAGTGCCGCGATGTCGCGGGCGATGGCGGTGGCATTCACCGCCAGGGTGTCGAACTGGCTGTTGATGGAGCGCGACTGTTCCTGCAGGCGAGCGTCCATGGTCTTGAAGTTCTGTGCCAGCAGGCTGGTCTGGGTCATCAGCAGTTGGCGGCCAAGCAGCGAGGCCGGGTCATTGGCCGCCTCGTTGAGCGCCTCGAAGAACTGGTTCATGCCCTTGGCCAGGCTGCTGCTGGGGTTGGCCAGCAGATTGTCCATCTCGGTGATGTTGGACAGATAGGCATCGAAATTGGACAGCACGGAGATGTCCCGGCTGACCTGGTCCACGATGAACTGCTGGGTGTTGCGGAAGATGTCGGTGACGATCACCCCACTGCCGACATAGCCCGCCCCCGTGACCTGCGCGCCGCTGGTGGCGCTGGAGATGGATTGCCGGGTGTAGCCCTCGGTGTTGGCATTGACGATGTTTTGACCCGTGATGGACAGGGCCAGCTGACTCAGCTTGAGTCCGGAGATCGCGGTGTTGATCAGGTTGGCCATGGCTCGTCCTCACCGCACCGTGCCTTGCAGACGCGCAAGGGAGCTTTGCATGATGGGGCTGTTCATGACGCCGGTGATCTTGCTGGCGTACACCGGGTCGGTGGCGTAACCGGCTTCCTGCAGCCGGCGGGCGAAGGCCTCGGGGCTGTGGGCCACATCCAGCGCCTTGCTGTAGCGCGGGTTCTCCTGCAGGAACTTCACGTAGTCACGGAAGCTTTCCTCGTAGGAACCATAGGCACGGAAGCTGGCCTTCTCCAGACGCGCCACGCCGTCACGGTATTCCACCGTGCTCACCGTGGCCCGCTCACCGTCCCAGCGGGCATCGGCCTTGATGCCGAACAGATTGTGCGTGCTGCGGCCATCGGGGCGATTCGCCAGCTTGCGGCCCCAGCCTGTCTCCAGCGCCGACTGCGCCAGCAGCACGCGCGGGTCCACGCCCAGCTCGTCAGCCACCTGCTCCGCGATCGGGTACAGGCTGTGCACGAAGTCCTGCGGCGATTCAATGGGGTCAGAGGAAGGTTTCAGTGTCGTCGCCACCGGCGCCGCAGGAGCAGCAGGAGCAGCAGGAGCAGGAGCAGCAGCTGCGGCCACGGCCACTTCCGGCTCCGTGGCCAAAGGCGTGACGACTCGCGCCGCGGCGACCGCCGCCGGCGTCACTGTACGCACACGCGTCGCCAGCGGCCTGGGCTCACCCACGGAACGCTGCTGCTCCAGCGGCCAGTCACGGCGTGGCGGCACGGCGTCCGGGCTCTGCAGGCCGTACTGGCCCATCATCTGCTCGAACAGCACATCGGCCAGACCCAGCCCCTGCCCTTCACTCATGTGCAGGCTGAGCTGGTTGTCGAAGTTCTCCTGATGGAAATCCATCTCGTTGCTTTGCAGGTAATTGCCTTCCGAGAACACGGCGTTCGCGTCGCGCATGGCCTTGAGCATGATGCCCAGGAACACCGACTCGAACTGCTGCGCCACCTGGCGCATGGCTTCGGGGGAATTCTCGCGACCCAGCCGCGTGATCTCGTTCAGACCGGAGAGGTCCGTGTAGACCGAGCGGGATTCGACTCTGCTGACCATCTAAGCAACCCTTGTTCTGCGTGTTGCCGCCGGCAGGGGGGCCGGCAAGCAATTGCCTGTTGGAAGTACTCTGAGTGAGTAGTAGCAAGAGCAGTGCCAGAATGTAGATGTTGATTTAAATCAGTGCGTTGAGTGGGAAATGGTGGCTTCGATGCCGGGATCGGCCGTCGGGCCGGCCTGCTGCGGCTGACCCCCGCCGCTCCGCGGTGCCCTCTCTTAGAAAAAAGCCTAAGGTCTTTTTTCTGCGCTCGGCGTGGGTCTCTTATGCCGCTGCAGACCGACCCGACGTCCGCTCCCTGCGCCGTGCCTCGGTTCGACCTCCTCCTCACTCCAAGCCCCGTGCTGTGGTTCGGCGTTGGATTTCACTCAGAAGGGGGGAGGCCAAGTCAGTGGGGCGCGATGCGGAAACCACTATCGCTGGTTCAGCATCTGCTTTGGGGAATGCCGACGACCTGTTGCAGCCAGGCTGGCGGCTGGGGTGGGCTCAGGCAGGACCGTGAGCCGCCTGGACGGCGGCGAGTCGAGCCCCCATGGATGGGTTCACGGCGTGTCCTGCCGGAGCCCACCCCAGCCGCCGGCCGACCTACGGCAGTGCTGTCCAGCAAAACCAGAATCAGATGACGATCAAATCCGCCTGCAGAGACCCTGATTGCTTCAGGGCTTCGAGAATGGCTGCGAGATCGCCCGGGGCTGCCCCCACCGCATTGATCGCCTGCACGATCTCCGACAAGGTCGTGCCCGTGTCGAACAGGAACATTCGGTTGCTTTCCTGCGCCACCGTCACATCCGACTCCGGCACCACCACCGTGTCGCCCTCCGCGAAGGCATTCGGCTGACTCACCTGCAGACTCTCCGAGATCGTCACCGTCAGACTGCCATGGGTGACCGCCGCCGGGGTCACCCGCACCTGCTCGCCAATCACGATGGTGCCCGTGCGCGAATTCACGATGACCCGCGCCACCGCCGCACCCTGCTGCACCTGAATGTTCTCCAGCTCCGCGACGAAAGCCACCCGCGTCTGCAGATCCTCCGGTGCGAACACCTTGATCGACACCGCATCCAGCGCACTCGCCGTGCCCTCGCCCAGGAACTCGTTGATGGCCTGCGACACGCGACGCGCCGTGGTGAAATCGGCACGCTTGAGATTGAACACCACGCTGTCGCCGAAACCGAAAGCGGTGACGACCTCACGCACCGTGGTCGCGCCACCGGGAATGCGACCCACACTCGGGACATTGATGGTGACGCTGGAGCCATCGGCCGCACCCACACCCAGACCGCCCACGATCAGATTGCCCTGGGCGATCGCATACACCTGACCGTCCACCCCTTGCAGGAATGTACGTTCCAGGGTGCCACCACGCAGACTCTCGGCGTTGGCCAGTGAGGACACGGTGATGTCGATGGTCTGACCCGGCTTGGCGAAGGCCGGCAGTTCCGCCTGCACCGACACCACGGCCACATTGTTGAGCTGGAAGTTGCGGCCCGCAGGCAGCGGGATGCCGAACTGGTTCAAGTAGGCACGGAAAGACTCGGCGGTGAACGGTGCCTGGGTTGTCTGGTCACCGGTGCCGTCAAGGCCCGTCACCAGACCCACGCCCACCAGCTGGTTCGCCTGCACGCCCTGCAGTGTCGCAATGTCTTTCAGGCGCTCGGCACTGGCCGGCGTCACGAAGGCCGCGAAATTCACCAGCACGCTGAGGGTCAGCGCAATGAAGGGGTTGGTGGTCAGCTTTCTGATCGTGTGCATGATCGGGATTCCAGAATGAAGAATGTGTTGAAGGTCAGAACGGCCAGATCGCGCCCACGAAGAACTGCGTCAGCCAGCCCGCCTCGTTGGAATTCGCCAGAGTGCCGGTGCCGCTGTAGGCGATGCGCACGTCCGCCACGCGGGTGGACAGAATGGAATTGTCCGGCTGGATGTCTTCCTTGCGCACCAGGCCGCTGATGCGGATGAACTCGTTGCCACGATTGAGCTGCAGCCATTTCTCGCCGCGCACTTCCAGCAGGCCGTTGGGCAGCACGTTCGCCACCGTCACCGTGATGCTGCCGCGCAGCTGATTGCTCTGATCGCTCTCGCCGCTGCCGGAGAAATCCAGCGAGCTGGCCAGGTCGGTGGCCAGGTCCAGTCCGGTGCCCAGGAAGCCAGCGCCCAGGATATTGTTGTCGCCCACCGTGGCGGCATTCTCGCGGCTGATGGTGGTGCCAGAGGAGTTCCTGGCCGAAGTGGCCTCGTTCAGGCTGATGGTGAGCACATCGCCCACGCGATGCGCGCGGCGCTGATACAGATCCACGGCAGACACCGGCGAATAGATGGAGCCATTCTGCTGCACGGGCATCAGTGGCCCGGGCGAGAGCACCGGCGCGTAACGCGGATCGTCGGGCTGCGCAATCATGGTGGGCTGGGCAGCACAGGCCGCCAGCAGCAGGCTGGCGGTGCCGATCAGCACAAGACGTTGGTAGACAGCTTTCATCACATTTCCCCTGTGGCGGTTGCGAACAGTGCGTGGCTTACAGATTCTGGCTGATGAACTGCAGCATCTGGTCGGCGGTGGAGATCACGCGGGAATTCATCTCGTAGGCGCGCTGGGTGGTGATCATGTTGACCAGTTCTTCCACCACGTCGACGTTGGAGTTCTCCAGCATGCCCTGCTCGATCATGCCCAGGCCGTTCTGACCGGGCGTGGATTCCTGCGGGCTGCCGCTGGCGATGGTCTCGCGGAACAGATTGCCCCCCATGGCCTGCAGACCGGCGGGGTTGGCGAAGTCCACCAGGGTCAGGTTGCCCACTTGCGTGGAGGCGGTCTCGCCGGCAATCACGGCCGTCACGGTGCCGTCGGTGCCGATGGTCACGGTGTTGGCATTGATGGGAATGCTGATGCCCGGTGCCACGATCAGGCCGTTGGTGGTGACCAGCTGGCCCTCGGAGCTCACCTGGAACTGACCGTCCCGGGTGTAGGAGATGGTGCCGTCGGGCATCTGGATCTGGAAGAAGCCGCGGCCGTTGATGGCCACATCCAGCGTCTCTTCCGTGGTCTGCAGCGAGCCCTGGGTGAACATCTTCTGCGTGCCCACGGTACGCACACCGGTACCCATCTGCATGCCGGAGGGCAGCAGCGTGTCCTGGGTGGAGTTGCCGCCCGGCTGGCGGTAGATCTGGTACAACAGGTCTTCAAACACCACGCGGTCGCGCTTGAAGCCCGTGGTGGAGACGTTGGACAGGTTGTTGGAGAGCGCCGACAGCTGCTTGTCCTGAGCGCTCAGACCGGTTTGCGAAATGTAGAGAGCGGGATGCATCAGAGTGCTCCTGGGTTATTGAAGATTCAGCAGCGAGGCTGAAGCTTCGGAGTTGCGCTGAGCGGTCTGCATCAGCTGGATATTGAGTTCGTAATTGCGGGTCAGCGCGATCATCTCGACCATGGCGTCCACCACGTTGACATTGCTGCCCTCGAGATAGCCTGCGGCGATGCGCACATTGGCATCGGCGGCCTCGACGGCGCCATCGCGGCGACGGAACAGGCCGTCCACGCCCTTTACCAGATCCTGCACATCCGGGTTCACCAGGCGAATGCGATCCAGGGTGGAGAGCACGTTCGGGCCCTGGCCCAGTTCGCGCACGGCCAGCGTGCCGTCGTTGCCGATCTCCAGCTTTTCATGCGGCGGCAACGCGATGGGGCCGGCATTGCCCAGCACGGGCAGGCCGCCACTGGTGAGCAGCTCGCCAAAGGGCGACAGGCTCAATTCGCCCGCACGGGTGAAGGCTTCGGTGCCATCCGGTGCCAGCACGGCGATCCAGCCATCGCCTTCCACGGCGATGTCCATGTCGTTGCCGGTCTGGCGCAGCGGGCCCTGGGCGAAATCCGAGGCCGGCATCTCCGTCATGGTGTAGGCACGGGAATCGAAGCCATCGCCCACCACCATCAGCTCGCGCGCCTGGGCCAAATCGGCGCGAAAGCCCGTGGTGCTGGCATTGGCCAGATTGTTGGCGTTGATGGCCTGGGCCAGCATGTTCTGCGTGGCCGCGCTCATCCCGACGAAAAGTGCCTTGTCCATGTCAGTCTCCCTGCCTCAGAGCCCTTACAGGTTGATGATGGTCTGTGTGGCGGTGTCTGCGGATTCGATGATCTGCGCCGCCGCCTGGAAGTTGCGCTGCGACACGATCAGCTGCACCAGCTGCTCCGACAGGTCCACGTTGGAATCCTCCAGCGCGCCGGACTGGATCACGCCCAGCCCCGCAGTGCCGGCACCGGAAGCCGCCGGGCTGCCCGAGGCGGCGGTCTCGGTGAAGCGTGAGCCGCCGGCATTGGCCAGCTTGGACTGATCGGCGAAGTCGGCGAGCGCCACTTCCCCGAGAATCTTCGACTGGCCGTTGGAGAAGCGGGCGAAGATCGCGCCGCGGTCATTCACGTCGAGGCCGGTCAGCTGGCCCTTGGCGAAACCGTTCTGGGTGTTCGACTGCACGGAGAAGTCGCCCCCGAACTGGGTCAGACCGGTCAGGTCGATGCGGAAGTTGGAGTTCGTGGTCAGCTCCGCCGCGGAGGTGTTGCCCGGCAGCGGACCGGCACCCGAGGGCTTGCCGGCGGAATCCAGCGGCGTCCAGTTGGTGATGAAGATCGGGTCCTGGGCCGGGTCGAACAGACCATCCGAGGTGAAGCGCAGGCTGGCCTTGGCCATCACGGGGGACGGGTCGATGGAGCCCTCGTCATAGCCGATGTTCTTGCCATCCACCTGGAAGTACACGCTCCAGACGCTGCCGCTCGGATTGTCGGCGCTCGGGCGCTCCTTGACGAAGTACTGAGTCAGGGTGTGCTGGATGCCCACGCTGTCGAAGATCGCCACAGCCGTGGAACGGTAGTAGGTGGCCGGATTCGTCGGGTCGAAGGTATTGAGCTCGAATTGCGTACCTTTGAGGGTGGCCGCATCATCGATGTTGCCGAAGATGCTGGCGGTGGTGACCGGGAGGTCCTGACCCTGGGCATTCTTCGCCGCGTCCTTCATGGTGACGTTCTCTTCCAGGGTGAAGTCCACCACGCCGCCCACGACGATCGCATCGTTGGTCTTGTTGGCCAGATTGGCCAGTTGCTGGGTGGGCTGCACTGTGGACACGATGGTCGCACCAGTCAGTGGGTCACGGGTGGAAGACGCCACGGTGATGGAGCCACGGCCGTTCTCGCCGCCACTGAACACCAGATTGGCGCCGTTGTTTTCACGCACCTGCAGCACCGGATCGCCGTCGGCATTGTTCACCACCCGGGCGCTCAGATTGCCCGAGGAGTTGTTGATCTGGTTGGCCAGATCGGTGAAGCGGTCACCTTGCGCTGTTTGTGAGGTCTCGAAGGCGAAGCCGTTGATGTTGAAGCGCAGCGGCAGGTTCGGGTTCACATTGGTATCGAAGGCGCCCTTGTTCTCGGGGTCTCCACGGTTGGTGGCCACGATGTAGGCGACGGTGCTGGCCGCGGCGGTGATGCCGGACACATTGGAGAACTGCTGAGCCACCTGGCTGGCCGTGGCGCCAGCGGCAACAGTCACCAATTGCTTGATGCCCGCATTGTCGATCACTTCGATGGTCTCGCCGGCGTAGCCATTGCCCACGGCGGCGGCCCCCGTGTTCTGGAACTCGCTGCCGACGAAGGTGGCGATGGACGCGAAGTCAAGGGCCGGACCGCTGCCGTTGACGGCGGCACCGGGGTTGCCGATCACGTAGGGACCTGCTGCAGGCACGGTCACCGCCACGTTGAGTTCGGCATCCGGACCGGTACCCACAGTCTCGATGATGACCTCCCCGGTCACGGTGTCCAGACGCGCACGCACCTGCTGCTGGCCCAGCGGGAAGGCGAAATTGGTGTCGGTGTTGATGGCGTTCTGGATCGCATCGATCACTTCCTGGCCGGTGTCGTAGTCGTCGTCCAGGGTGATGGCATTGGAGGTCAGTGTTCCTCTGACAGGATCTTCATAAGTGATCGTGAAGGTGTAATTGTCCACGCTGAAATCGTAGCCGTTGGAGACACTCACCTCACCGCTGACACGCGCCGGCAGACTGTCTGTCTGTACCGAGAGCGACTTGTACAGAGGATCAGTGATTTCAAATACGAAACTTCCGTTCGCCGCGATCGACACGGTCACGCCACCCTTGAGTCCGGACGCATTGATCTGCTTCTGGATCTCGTCCTCCAGGGCCTCGATGCCGGACTCGACGAACTCACCCAGATTGGCGGCCGGGCCGCCCGAGGCGCGGTAGTCCTCGTTCAACGTGATCTGCAGCGGCGTCTCGTCATCCACGGTGATGGTGAAGCTGGTTTCGCGCGCCCCGGAGAAGTCCAGGTTGGTGGTGTTCAGCGTGCCGCTGCGGCGCGGGGTGGCGAAGTCCACGATCTGGGTGAAGTTCACGCCACCGGCGACATTGGTGATGGGGTTCACGGTGAGTGTCTGGGCGGAGGCGGACGTGGTCTGGAACACGATATTGCCCAGGTTGTCGATGGACACGTTCACGCGGCCCAGCAGACCGGCACTGGTATTGATCTGGGCCTGCAGATAATCCTCCAGTGCTTCGTTGCCGGAGAAGTTGCCGCCGCCCAGGGCGAGGGCCGCGGCGCCCGTGTTGCTGAAATCCTGGTTGATCACGATGGTGCGAGAGACCCCATCCAGAGAGATGGTGAGCCCGGTAGGCGGTGCCGTCTTGCCCTTGACGTCTGTCGCACTGACGATGTTGCTGGCCAGCCCTTGCACGGCATTGATGGTGATGCGCGAATCATTGCCCTGGGCGCTGGTTTCCAGTACGAGACGGTTGTTGGCCAGGGAGACATTGATCGAGTTGGCCCCGGTGAAACCGGCGGCTGTCAGGGCGGCATCCACGGCGGCAACAACGGCGGCGCCGTTGGCCGCATTGACGGTGGACAGATCGATGGCCGCGAAGGGGCCACCATTCACGCTGATCGAGAAGCCCTGGGCACCGGCACCGGCCGTGAAGTTGATGCCGGCATTGATGTTGGCATTGCCCACGGTACGTGCCGAGGTCGTGCCGGAGAAGTCAGTGCCGTCGGTGGAAATCGTGCCCTTGACGATGGCCGGCACCGCGGTGCGCACCCCCAGCTGGGGCGCACCGGACAAGCCGGCATTGGTCACCACCTTGCTGCCGATGATGGAAGACGGCCGCGCGGTGGCATCCAGGTTCAGACGGGTGGTGACTCTGGTGGTGGCCTGGGGGGCCACGTCACCGGTGGTCACGCGCAGGTCTGTCAACGGACCGCCGCCAGTGGCCTTGCCGTCGGCGGTGGCCGCGAAGCCCTGCAGACGCTCGCCTGTCTTGTTGACGATGTAGCCATTGGCATCGGTGCCGAAGGCGCCGGCGCGGGTGAACACATTGCCACCCTCGCCGCGCAGGATGAAGAAGCCACCGCCGTTGATCGCCAGGTCCAGCGTGTTGTCGGTGAAGGTGATGTTGCCCTGGGCGAAGTTCTGCGCAATGGCCTGCACCCCGACACCGCCGCCCTTCTGGTTGGCACCGCCGCCCAGAACCGAGGCCGCGTAGACGTCGGCGAATTCCGTGCGCGAGGACTTGAAGCCATTGGTGCTGGCGTTGGCGATGTTGTTGCCGGTGACGGCGAGTTCTTCCTGCGCGGCGTTCAGTGCGCTCAATCCGATGTTGAAGCTCATGGTCTTGCCCCTTCTAGATGAAAATTCAGTTGATCTGGATCACTTCGTCCAGCGACTTCGGTCCGATGCCGGCCAGATTCAGCGTGAGCGAGCCACCCGGCTCGATGGTCACGCTGTTGACATTGGCGCTCAGGAAGGTCGGCACTGCCCTGCCGGTGCCGCCGTCATAGGCCGCCACGCGGAAGGTGTACATGCCGGCCGGGAAGCGCTGCTCGTCGGCGTTGTAGCCCGTCCACAGGAACTCGGCGCGCCCTGCCGATTGCGGGCCGAGGTCGTAGCTGTCCACCAGGGCTCCCGCGCCGTCGTAGACACTCAGCGTGGCCTGGGAGGTACTCGCGGCCAGATCGGCGATCACGCTCACGCCGCCGGTGCTGCCCAGCGCCGTGCTGTCGCTCTTCACATGCACAGGCCGGCCGACCAGGGACGTGGCCTGCAGATGCTGAGTGGACTGGAAGGCGCTGGCGAAGCCGGCAAAGCTGGCACTCATCTTCTGCGTCTCTTCCAGCGACGAGAACTGGGCCAGCTGGGCCACGAACTCGCCGTTGTCCTGGGGCTTGGTCGGATCCTGGTTCTCCAGCTGCGCGACCAGCAGCTTGAGGAACTCGTTGCGCCCCATTTCGTTGTTCTTCTTGGTCTCGGCGGCGCTCTGGCGCGTCAGCGAGTAATCCGCCAACACCTTGCTCAAGGCACCACTGCTGTTCACATCACTCATGAGAGTCTCCTGCTGACACTCGGGATACCGGAATCACTGGGTTCACTGCCCCATGGACAGCACGCGCTGCATCATGGTCTTGGCGGCATTCATCACGTCGACATTGGTCTGGAACGCGCGGGAAGAGGAGATCATGTTGGCCATCTCTTCCACGATGTTGACGTTGGGGTAGTACACGTAACCGTTCTCGTCGGCGAGCGGGTGCTCCGGCTCGTAACGCTCCTGGTGCGGCGCCTCGGATTCGAGGATGCCCATCACCTGCACGCCCAGGCCCATGCCCTGCTCGCCGGCGAAGGCGTTGGCGTCGGCATCGCCCAGCAGCTCGGCGGCAATGCTGGCGAACACGGGGTGACGGGCGCGGTAGACCTGATCCGGGCTGCCGGCGGCGCTGTTGGCGTTGGCCATGTTGCTGGCCGTGGTGTTCAGGCGAACGCTCTGGGCGCTCATCGCAGACCCGGAGATATCAAAGATGGACATCAGGCTCATGCTCACTCTCCTCGCAGTGCCTTCATCATTCCGGCGAACTTGCCGTTGAGAAACTGGAAGCTGGCCTGGTGCTCCAGCGCATTGCGGGCGAAGGCGGCGTTCTCGATCTGCTCGTCCACGGTGTTGCCGTCGATGGAAGGCTGCAGCGGCGTGCGGTACAGCAATTCACCCTGATCCATGGCGCCGGAGGGGCTGCCGATGTGACGTGTGCTGCTGGTGGCCATCTCCAGGTCGCCCCACTGCATGCCCATGCGCTGACGCAGCACGGTGGCGAAATCGATGTCGCGGGCCTTGTAGCCGGGGGTGTCGGAGTTGGCGATGTTGGTGGCCAGGATCTGCGAACGCTCGCCGCGCAGCAGCAGAGCCTGTTCGTGCACACCGAGTGCGTTGCTGAAACTGATGGTCATGGTCTGGTCCTTTCCTGTGTGTTTGCCGGTGTTTGCCACTGTGGGCGCCATAACCGGGCTTTGGAGCACAAGGAGCAAAGGCCGTGCCAGAATTTTTTATCCTTTATTTTCAAATAGTTGTGAATTATCGTCGGGTTTTCCGAGCGTGATCGGCAAGTGCTTTCCGCTGCAGCGGCAAGGGTGCAAAGGGGGAGCATCGCGAGTGGGAGCTCGAATGGTGGGAGCTTGCTTGCAAGCGAACCGGGTAAGCAGTCGACCCGGCCCCGGGCGGCGGGCACCCCGTTCTGCGACTGACCCGCAGCGGTCCCCGCTGCCCTCGCAGCGCAATGAGCCTCGGTCTCATTGCTCACTCGGTGCGGGTCTTTTATGTCGCTGAACGGGGTGCCCGCCGCCCGGGGCCTCGTACAGTGCCAGCGAATGGCGTGCTGCTACAGTTCCGCGCTTGTTTTCGGCCGTTCAGATTGCGCCATGTTCATCGCTTCCTCTGATGTGCACGGTGTCCCACTGCAGTCGAGAGCTTGGCGTTGGAGCCGATGGAGAGACTTGGCCTCAACCCCAAAGTTTGCTTGCAAGCGACGCTTCGCTGGCATTGAACGAGGCCCCGGGACGCCGTCAGCGTCATCAGCGGCATAAGAGACCCGCACCGAGTGAGCCGGGAGACCGAGGCTCCCGGCGATGCGAGGGCCGCGGGGAAGGGGCGACCGCCATGGATGGCGGAAGTGCCGGAAATGCAGGAGCATTTTCCGGTCGGGTCAGCCGCAGAGGGCGCTGACGGCGGCTCGGGGCCGGGCCGACTGCTACTTATCCAGTTCGCTTGCAAGCAAGCTCCCAGCCTCCACGCTCATCGGCACATTAATTGCTTGCCATCTGCCAACCCAACCGGAATCGCGGTTTTTTGACGCCGCACCGGAAAACCACTGCCGCCTCACGTCATGGGCACAGGACACAGAGCATGCCAACAGATCACCCATTCGCCCGTCGCCGCCTGACGCGCATTGCGCTGAGCGCGCTGTGCCTGCTGGTTGCGCCACTGACACAGGCCCAGGACGGTCACACCGAGCTGGCCAACACCGTGCGCGAATACATGGAGTCGTTCTTTGCGCCCTCGGAACTGCGCGGCAGCGGCGATGGCGAAGACCTGTCGCGCCGCGTCGAGATCCAGCTCGGCACGCTGGACGCCCGGTTGCAGATCCCCGTCTGCGAACAGCCTCTGCAGGCCCAGATCAACCAGAACCAGCGCCCTGTCGGCCGCGTGAACGTGAAGGTCGACTGCGCAGGCAGCGCGCCCTGGACCCGGTATGTGCCAGTGACTGTGCGCGTGTTCGAACACGTGCTGACCAGCGCCCGGCCACTCGCCCGAGGCGAGGTGCTCAGCCAGAACGATGTCCTGATGTCAGAGATCGACGTGTCGACGCTGCGCACCACGTACCTGCACTCGCCGGACGAAGCCGTGGGCATGGAGCTGAAGCGCTCTGTGCAGGCCAATGTCCCGCTGGCACGCGAGGCGCTGGCAGCGCCGATCCTCGTCAAGCGCGGCGACACCGTGATGATCACGGCCCGCAGCGGCTCCATCGAGATCCGCCAGCAGGGGGTGGCGCTGCAGAACGGCGAGCTGGGCAGACAGATCACCGTGCGCAACACCAATTCGGACAATGTGGTGCAGGCCACCGTCACCGGCCACGGCCAGGCCAGCGTCGGCTTCTGATCACGAAAAAAAACCGGCAGACCGCTAAAGTTTTTCGGATACCGGTCGTCAACAACAGGGAGAGTATTTGAGCTTGTCAGACAATTGGGGTAAAACGGCCCCGTCGACACTCGATACACCCCCGCAAACCAAGGTAGATGCCATGACTGTAAGCACGATAGGCAGCAACGCAACCCAGACAGCGACGGACAAGCGCACCGGCGCGAGCGGCGTGACACCCGTCTCGATCAGCTCGGTGGCCACGCAGAAATCCGCGCGCGCCTCTGGCGGCGACACGGTGCACATCAGCTCCCAGGCCATCGATCTGCGGGGTCTTGAAGCGCAAATCCAGCAACTCCCCGACGTGGACAAGGTCCGTGTGACCGAGCTCCGCAATCAGATCGCCAACGGCCAGTATCAGTTCAACTACGATCGCATCGCAGAACGCATACTCGGCTTCGAGTCAGAGCTCTGAACAGCGCCCTGACCTGATTCCGGCAATCACCACCCTGCCTGAACGCACCCGCCTGCGGGTCCGGTCATGGGGGTTAATTCCGACCATAGAGCGGCCGCAAGGCTGCGCACAGGGGGACGCATGAGCGACACTTCCTTCCAGAGTCTGCTGCACAAGGACCTGCAGAACGCCGATCAGCTGGCCGCCCTGCTCAAGCAGGAACGCGAGCAGTTGGTAGCCCGGGATATCGACGCCTTGAACAGGATCTTGATGGAGAAGGCACAACTGCTGGCCGAGATCGAACGAAACGACGACAGCCGAAGGAAAATGCTGGCATCTTTCGGCCACTCCGTTGACAATCAGGCGCTCCGTGACTACTGCTTGGAAGCTGGTTTCGGAGCTCTGCACGAACAGCTGCAAGACAAGCTGAAAGCCTGCGCCGAACTCACCGACATCAACGGGGCCATTGTGCACCGCAGCCGGCTGAGCAATCGCCATGTGCTGGATATCCTGCAGGGCAAGACCGGCCAGACCAGTGTCTACACCAGTCACGGCGGCACTCACAAACAGTCGGAAACCCGGGCTCTGGCGAAGGCCTGACAACAGAACAAGACACATAAATGGCACTGAACGACGGACCAGATCGCTACTACTACGGCGCAGGCGACATCTTCGGGGTGTTGCGGGCGCTGCAGGCAGAGCGCAGCAGCGTGAACGTGCAGTTCGACAACAGCGCGCAGCTGTACAACACCATGATTCTGGACGCGAATCTGGCCGAACGTTATTTCCTGATGGACGAAGTGACCCCGCGCGACGGCCACCGCAAGATCGAGGACGGCGTGCCCTTCGGCATCCGTGCCAGCATCAACGGCATCAAGGTGCACGCCAAGGACCTGGTGCGCGGCCGCGTGCTGCGCAATGCCGACGGCATCTACTACCAGGTGCCCTTCCCCGCCAAGATGCTCTACCTGCAGCGCCGCGAGGCTTTCCGCGCCTATGTGCCCGGCAGCATGGCCACCACGGTGCGCTTCGCTTCGGCCGAGCGTGAAGGCTTCCTGAACGGCCGCGTGATCAACATGTCCGCCACGGGCATCCGTGTGTCATTTCCCGGCAAGATCGAGCCGGAACTGCAGATGAACGAGGCCTTCGACGCCTTCATCCAGATCCAGGCACAGGACCAGAACCTCGATGTGAAACTCGAGATCGTCTATTACGAGTACAACAAGGACCGTGACCAGACGATGTGCGGCTGCCGTTTCATCGACCTGCAGCGCGCCAATCAGATCATCATCAACCGCTTCGTCACTTTCCTGCAGCGCGAAGAACTGGTCTGAGCGCTTCCCAGCGCGGCAAGTCCTCCGGCCTGTCCACATCCCAGCGCGGTGCCAGTTCCACCCAGTCCAGGCCCGCCGCCCGCATGCGCTCGCGGGTGATCTGCATCAGTTGCTCACTGCCCCAGGGCATGTCGACGAACAGACAGTCCGGCACCTGACGCAGGCCCAGCAACACATATCCCCCGTCCTCGGCCGGACCGAACACGATGTCGGCACCGCTCTGCAGATGCTGCAGGGCCTGCTGCAGATAGACGCCGTCCACCGCCGGGCAATCGGCCCCCACCAGCACCACGCTGTCGGCCCGCTGCAACACCCGCCGCGCGCAGTCGGCCATGCGGGCGCCGAGATCGCCCTCAGCCTGCCTGTATATATCCTTTACATTACAAATGGATGTGAACACTTCTTCATGCAATGAATCACCTTCCAGCGAGCCATCACCCACCGCCACCCAGAACTCCACCGGGCACAGCGCCGCCGCTTCCAGATTGCGAAAGACAAACTGAATCAAGGACTTGTGCAAGGAAAGTGCGCCGTCTTCGCCGAGCAGCGGCTGCAGACGCGTTTTCACCGCGCCGCGCCGGGGCGTCTTGGCGAAGATGGCCGTCACAGCCTGTGGAAACCGCATTTTTTCCTTTTCATTCATTGGCTTGTCGCTTCTTCTTCGCGTACATGTCGCGCAGCCGGGCCGGGCTCACCCCGCACACATAGAGCAGGCGCAGCCACCACATCAGCAGCACCGTGCGCAAGATGCCGTGCTGTTCCCAGCGCCGGCTGGAGGTCGTCACCCGCTCGCGCAGGCACAGCGGCCGCGAAAGTCGGCGCAGGGTCTTGGTGATGGCCACGTCCTCCATCAGCGGAATGGACGGAAAGCCGCCAATCGCGTGAAACAGCCCTGCCCGCAGGAACAGCGCCTGGTCACCCGTGGCCACGCCCGACACCCGCGAGCGCAGATTGATCATGGTTTCGATCACCCGGAACGCCGGGTGCGTGCCACTCAGGCGGACATCGAAGCGCCCCCACTGCACGGCCGGCTGCACGAACGCCTGTTGCAGCAGCGCAATGGCGCCCTCGGGCAGACGCGTGTCGACATGCAGGAACAGCAGCACGTCGCCACTGGCCTGCGCCGCGCCCGCGTTCATCTGGGCCGCCCTGCCCGCCGGGCTGCGCACGATCTTGTCCACCAGCGGCGCGGCCAGAGAAAGGCCCTCGTCGGTGCTGCCCCCATCCACCAGGAGAACTTCGTGGCCGGCGGCACGTGCCGGCTGCAGCAGCGGCAGATGCGCCTGCAGGCTGCGGGCTTCGTTGAGCACGGGAATGATGATGCTGAGGCGGGGTGGCAACACGATGGGCGGTGGTTCCTGGGCGATGTGAGCCGGATTCTATGCCAGGCCCGACGCAAAGAACATCGACAGGTTTTCCCCAAGTCCTGTGATTTCGCTCACTTTGCGCCCACTTTCGCCACCATCAGGGCTGGCCAGCACCGGGCGAAAGCAGGATAATGCGCGCCGTGTCAAGTCGCCGACCAGGCGCATTTTTTCCAGTTCACGGGGCAATGAAACGGCGCACAGGCCGTTCTTACTTCACGAGGAGCCATTGTCTGATCCAACGACCCGCGTGGTCGCTGCCTTGAGCGACGTCCATGCCCGGGACCTCGTCACGATCAGACCAGCAGACGCAATGAACGTTGAAAATTTTTACATTATTGCCACAGCCCCGAACGAGCCCACTCTGCAAGTGAACATCTCCGGCCCCTATCTGACCAGGCAGGCAGCGGAAGCTGATCTGACGGCGGCCATAGGGGAAGCGGTAGGTCTGGACCCTGCAGCGAAGGACTACGTGTACATCATCTCCAAGATCGCCTGCCAGAAGCCTGGGGTGATCCAGCACATGGCCTGCCACATGGGCCAGCGTCTGTAAGGGAGCGTGACAGGGGGAGCGTGCCCGGCAGCCATCGACACCGGCTGCATTGAAACGAGAGAGAGGTTTTCGCTGTGAAAAATCTGGATCCGCTTCATCACATCAGCATCATCGAATCCCGCGGCACCAACTGCGCCTGGGTGCGCATCCGCTACGACGACAAGCAATTCCAGGAATCCTTCCCCTTCCGCCGCTACGGCAGCAAGGAAGCGGCCATCGCCGCCGCCATCAAGCGCCGTGACGAAGAAGGCCGCCGCATCTACGGCGAACACTGGCCGTTCACCAAGTTCAGCCCGCGCAAGGTCTCCCCGCTCAACTCCTCGGGCGAGATCGGCGTGAGCTATTCCGAGAGCGACCACGCCTGGGTGGCCACCTGGCAGGAAAACGTCGACGGCCGCCGCCGTCAGCGCAACGCCTATTTCTCCATCGCCAAGTACGGCGACAAGAAGGCCCGCAGCATGGCCGTGCAGCGCCGCCGCGCCGAGGTGGAAAAGAACAGGATTGCGGCGCAGGCTTGAAGCTGGCTTGCCAGCGAACGCAGACCTGCGCAGGCAGCAGTCCCCCACAAGCCGCGCGCGATTTTCGCGTGCTATACTCCGCGCCCTGTCCAGACAGCCAGACCCTGAAACACCCCCACCTCTGCTCCGGTGGCACAGCTGGATAGCGCGGTCCCCTCCTAAGGGACAGGTCGCAGGTTCAAATCCTGCCCGGGGCACCAAACACTGTTCCAGCAACGTCCAAACCCGTCTAAAAACTCAATAAATTCATGACATAAGGCTTGATAGGTCGTCCAGTGGCGTCCTACCATGTACCCCTGAATCCAAACTACCTGGGGGTACGTCTCGGGGTACATTGATACCCTCGAAAATTGATACCCCCAACAGGGGTACTTATGTCGCTCTCCGACCTGAAGATTAAAGCAGCAAAGCCCACTGAAAGAGACTACAAACTTGCCGACGAGAAAGGTCTCTACCTGCTGGTCAAAACCAATGGAGGCAAGTACTGGCGCCTCAAATACCGCATTGATGGCAAAGAAAAGCTGATGGCCCTGGGCGTCTATCCAGACACCTCACTGGCGCTCGCCAGAAGCAAGCGCGACGAAGCCCGTGCCCTTCTGGCCAATGGCATTGACCCGATGGGCAACAAGCACGCCGTCAAGGCAGCCCAGCAGGCCGCCAGCACCAACAGCTTCGAGATCGTGGCCAATGAGTGGTTAAGCAAGCGCGGCAAGAAATCGGAAGGCAATGATCAGCGCCTGCACAATCTGCTGCACAGAGACCTCTTCCCGTGGCTTGGAAGTCGACCGATTGATGAAATCACGCCGTTTGAGCTTCTGCAGGTTCTGCGACGGATTGAAGAGCGCGGTGCCGTTGAGGCCGCGCACAGAGCCAAGCAGTACGCAGGCCTGATCTATCGCTACGCAGTCGCGACAGGACGCGTGGAGCGCGATATCAGCGCCGATCTGAGTGGCGCCCTGAAAACCACCACGACGAAGCACTTTGCCTCCATCACCAACCCGAAGGAGGTGTCCAAGCTTCTGATCGCCATCGATCAATATACTGGCACCCCTGTGGTCCATGCCGCGCTAAAGCTTTCCCCCCTCTTCTTCTGCCGGCCTGGCGAACTGCGCCACCTGGAGTGGAGCGAAGTGAACTGGGAGGAAAGTCACATCGAGATCCCCGGTCACAAGATGAAGATGGGCCAGCCTCACATCATTCCGCTGTGCCGGCAGGCCATCGAGATTCTGAAAGAACTGCAGCCCATTACTGCTCGCAGCCTCTACATTTTCCCGAGTGCTCGTGGTGCCAGCCGCCCACTCAGCGAGAACGGCGTGCGCACTGCTCTGCGCAATATCGGGTACACCAATGAACAGATGACGCCCCATGGCTTCAGAGCAATGGCCAGAACGCTGCTGGACGAGGTGCTGGAGGTGCCTGTGGAGTGGATCGAGCAACAGCTGGCGCATTCGGTGAAGGACGCCAATGGGCGGGCGTATAATCGCACCAAGCATCTGAAGCAGAGGAAGGAGATGATGCAGAGGTGGGGAGATTATTTGGACAACCTCCGAGGCAAAATCGATCGCTAGAACTGACTCCTGCAAGTACTTCAAGAGCTGCAGTCACGAAGCTCCAGCAACTGGCGAGCCCCCGATATTCTAGACACTCGATAGCGTTACACTAACGCATTCAAGAGGTGTCTGAATATGTCCGCAGAACGCTATCCTGAAGATTTCAAAATTGAAGCAGTGAAGCAGGTCACTGATCGAGGTTACAAGATCGCTGAGGTCGCGCAGCAACTTGGTGTGACCGTAAAGAGCATACATGTCTGGATCAACAGGTTCGGCAGTTGTCTAGTAAATCGGAGGCGTGCCAGTCTGTAATGACTTCAAAATCCTGCACTGACTTACATTGTGTTCCTTGCACGACGACGCCAGCAGTGCCAGATCTTTCTCCAGCAGTTGCATCTCCTTGATCGTGTCCCTGACGTTTTCCAGTTGATTCCGCACGATCTGATCCACCTCAGTGCACGGAGCGGTGCCAAACGCCTGCACCTTCACCAGTTTGCGGATGCTGTCGATGGGAATACGCAGATCACGGCAGCGTCTGACGAAGCGCAACAGCTCGAGCGAATTCTGCCCGTACTCCCGATAGCCGTTCTCGGCTCGAACTGCTTTCGGCAACAATCCGATCTCTTCGTAGTAGCGGATGGTCTTGGCGGACACACCTGAATGTTGAGACAGCTTGTTGATCTTCATCACGGCGCTTGACCTTCTAGTAACAGGAAGCTTTATCGTACTCCCAGTTCTCGCACAAGGCGAGTTCATGAGGAGGAAATAATGTCAGGTTGCTGTGCACATGACGCCGTCGAGCGTCGCGAACGTCAGTTGTTGTGGGTTGTGTTGACGCTCAATGCGTCCATGTTTGTCATCGAATTCATGGCGGGATGGATCGCCCACTCCACCAGTCTGCTGGCCGATTCTCTCGACATGTTCGCCGATGCCGTCGTGTATGGCATCAGCCTGTATGCCGTTGGCAGAGCGGTGGCGCTCAAGGCCAGAGCGGCCGTGACCAATGGCGTTCTGCAACTGACCCTGAGTCTTGTGGTGCTGGCGGATGTCAGCAGACGCCTGCTGACGGACGCCGCGCCTGAACCGATGGTGATGAGCGTTGTGTCCCTCATGGCACTGACAGTGAACATGATCTGCTTCGGCATGCTGTACCGATTCAGGAGTGGCGACATCAACCTGAAGGCCAGTTGGATCTGCTCCCGCAACGACATGATGGCGAATGTCGGTGTTTTGATTGCAGCGATCATGGTCAGTCAGACTGGCAGGGCATGGCCGGATCTGGTGGTGGGCACGTTGATCGCCATGCTCGTCATGACCTCTGCAATCCGGATCATCAGTGAGGCCAGAGCCATACAGAGGATCGGCGACAATGTCGGAGCCGCCATTTGCAAGGAAACCCGCGTTTGACCTTGCTCCGACCACAGTGCTAAAGTCCCGGAACGTTGCAAACTTGGAAATCAGTTAAGTGCATATAAAACTTGTCATGGCACTTCTGCTCCTTCTCAACCACTCCCTGATGTTCGGAGTGGCTGAGGCTGCGCATATTCCCGACGACGAGCACCCCTACGGTCACATCATGGACTATGACCACGAGACAATTCCGGCCGGGCACTCGGTTGACGATGGTCATGAGTCCCACGAACAGCATCACAAGCACGGCATGCACGTGCACCTGAATTGCGATCTTCCCTATACATTGAGCTTCGAATTCGAGACACCTGGTAGCGAATCATTCGATGCTCGCCAATTCCTGCATCCAAGCCTGGCCTACTCGCCCCCCGTTCCACCGCCCAACCGCTGAACTTCCGAAAATTCCCTATTTTCAATTCAGTTCTCGCAGAGAACTGATGACTGGAGTTCATGCTCATGAAAGATTTTCGAGATGCAAGGCTGCTTGACGGCGGCCTTCCGCATCCACTGTTCAATGACTTTCCGCAGCGGCTATCGAAGCGTTTGCAACCATTACTTGTCATCACTATCTTGATTTTCAGCCAAGGTACCCTGGCTGCGGAAGACGGCGCTCTCACGCTCGAATCGGCCATGGAGCTCACCCTCGCGCAGAACCCGCAATTGCGGGTTTTCGATTTCCGCGATGAGGCGCTCCAGGGCCAGGCCGAAACTGCGGCACTCAAGCCCGCGCTCGAAATCGGAGCCGATATTGAAAACATTGTCGGCACCGGCAATCTTCAAGGCATTGATGGCACGGAGTTGACTGTCTCTGTCTCTTCCGTCATTGAACTTGGCAACAAGCGGGATGCGAGAATGGCATCCATCGGCGCTCGGCGCGGGCAGTTGGATGCGGAGCGTCAAGTGGAGGCGCTGGATCTGCTTGGCGAGGTCACCCGCCGCTACATAGACAATCTGGCTGCCCAGAATCGACTCACATTGGCTCAGGACGCAGTGGCCCTCGCTCGTGAAACTTTGCAGATTGTGCAAGACCGGGCAGCAGCAGGAGCGACGCCCGAGGCGGAAGTGCTACGCGCGGAGGCCGCGTTGTCTCAAGCCGAACTTCTTGTATCGGCGGAGGAGAGCCAACTCACATACGCCCAGGTTGCCCTGGCTGCACTGTGGGGGGAAACCAATCCCACCTTCGAGTCCGTGACGGGAAATCTCTACCAGATCGACCAGACGGCGGGCTTCGAGAGCCTCTTTTCGCGCGTCGAGAACAATCCGTTCATCATGGTGTTCGCCAGCGAGCAGCGCATGCTCGAAGCAGAAGTGCGCCTGGCCAGAACGCAGTCGATGGCCGACCCACGCTGGTCGCTTGGCGCTCGAAGGCTACAGGAAGGCGGTGACGTGGGATTGGTCGCCGGTTTCAGCATGCCGCTGTTCAGTGCGACACGAAACAGCGGAGCCGTGCGATCCGCTATCGCGGCGCGCGATGAAGTGGAAGTGCGACGGGAAGCGACATTGCTCAGTCTGCGTACACAGTTGTTCAATGCTTTCCAGAACCGGCAGCAGGCGCTTGTCACCATCGATACATTGCAGACTCGCACCATTCCTTTGCTGACTGAGGCGCTCTCCGAGACACAAGCCGCCTATGAGAGTGGACGATACAGCTACCTGGAGTGGGTGACTGCCAGACAGGAGCTCCTCACCGCCCGTAGCGCGCTCATTGACGCAGCAAGCGCTGCCCTGCGTCACGGTGCCGACATCGAGCAGTTAACGGCTGAGCCCCTGCTCCCTCCTCTGAATGATCAGACCAATTAACAGGATCAAACCATGAAAACAAATTATCAACTAAAGCTGCTACTCGCACTGTTGTTGTCGCTGTCTCTCACTGGCACCACCGCACTGGCTGCGGATGCAGATGCAGACCACGAACACGCCGAAGAAGAACACGCCGAAGAAGAGCACTCGGACGAAGAGCATGCGGAAGAAGAGCACGCCGACAGCGTGGTCATTGAACCGGGCATGGCACAACAGGCCGGTGTCACGACAGCAATGGCCGGGCCGGCAGTTATACGTGAAGCCGTTACCGTGTATGGCACGACAACCATGAACCCGCAGGGGATCAGTGAGGTCAAGGCACGCTTCCCTGGGCTCGTGATTGCCATCAATCCTGAAGTCGGAGAGCTTGTGTCCGCAGGAGATACGATCGCGGAGATCGAGTCCAACGAGAGCTTGCAGCGCTATCGGGTTCAGTCGCCTATTAGCGGAAGAGTGGTGTCACGTAACGCGAACCCAGGAGAAACGACCGGGGATCAACCACTGCTTACGATCATCAACTACGATCAACTGTGGGCTGAGCTCACCATCTTTCCATCCAACGCACGGCGCATCCAGCCAGGGTTGGAAGTGATCATGGAAGCAGACGGTGAAGTGATGAGAGGGAGCATATCGCATATTTTGCCGGGCTCCAGCGAATCTCCTGCAGTTCTCGCACGTGTCACTTTGGACAACAGTGATGGTCGCTGGACTCCGGGCTTGTTGTTGCAGGCCGATATCACAATCGGTCAATCCGAGGTCGCGCTTGCTGTGGATAACCGTGCCATTCAGAGCTTCGAAGACAACCCCGTGGTCTTTGTGCAGGAGGGGACTACTTACGAAAGCCGAACGGTGGCGCTGGGGCGTAAAGACGCTGAGCAGACCGAGATACTAAGTGGCCTTGAGCCAGGGGAGCTGTACGTTGTAGAGAACAGCTATTTGATCAAAGCCGACCTGGAGAAATCCAGCGCCGAACACGCCCACTAATCAGGAAGCCAACATGATCACATCAATCTTGCGCTTCTCCATCGAGAGGCGCTGGCTGGTTCTGTCACTGATATTTCTATTGCTTGGAGCCGGGGTATGGAGCTTCCAGCAACTTCCAATCGACGCAGTGCCAGATATCACCAACGTTCAAGTGCAGATCAACACCGATGCGCCGGGGTATTCACCGCTGGAAACCGAACAACGAATTACCTACCCGGTAGAGAATGCTCTCGCGGGCCTGCCCAACCTGGACTACACGCGCTCGATATCACGTTACGGTTTGTCGCAGGTCACGGTTGTCTTTCATGACGGCACTGACCCCTACTTTGCCCGCAACCTGATCAACGAGCGGCTTGGCACCATTCAGAGCAGCCTGCCTCCGGGACTTGAACCTGAAATGGGGCCAATCGCCACGGGTTTGGGTGAGATATTCATGTACACGGTCTCGGCATTGCCTGGCGCCGTTCAGGCAAACGGCGAACCATACGACCCCACCGCACTGCGCGAGATCCAGGATTGGATCATCAAACCTCAGCTCGCGCGCGTTCCGGGAGTTGTGGAGATCAACAGCATTGGGGGTTACAACAAGCAATACCACGTGACGCCCTGGCCAGCGAAGCTGCTGGCCTTTGATTTGACCATGGAAGATGTCGCTGCGGCTTTACGCGTCAACAACGACAACCGCGGTGCCGGATATGTCGAGCGCAACGGCCAGCAGTTGCTGATTCGTTCACCCGGCCAGTTGGCTACCGTGGAAGACATCGAACAGGTGATAGTGGCAAACCGCAGTGGTGCGCCAGTCCAGATTCGGGACGTTGCCGAAGTGGCCATCGGCGGCCAGTTGCGTACCGGAGCAGCAACGCTCAATGGTCAGGAAACAGTACTGGGCACGGCGATGATGCTGATGGGCGAGAATCCCCGTACCATTTCGCGCGCCGTCGCGGAGCGTCTGGAGACTATCCAGCAATCCCTGCCCGAGGGAGTCGTCGCTGAAGAGGTTTATAACAGGACTGTTCTGGTGGACAAGGCAATCGCCACCGTGGAAAAAAACCTGCTCGAAGGCGCACTGCTGGTCATCGTCGTGCTCTTCCTGTTGCTCGGCAATTTTCGCGCGGCACTCATTACCGCTGCCGTCATTCCACTTGCGATGCTGGCGACTCTTACTGGCATGGTGCGCACCGGAGTATCGGCCAATCTGATGAGCCTTGGCGCATTGGATTTCGGACTCATCGTCGATGGCGCCGTAATCATTGTGGAGAATTGCATCAGGCGCCTTTCCATGGCGCAACCGTCCTCGGGTAAAAGACTGCCGCTGGATGAACGGCTTGAGATTGTCTTCAACGCCACCAATGAAGTGATTCGCCCCAGCCTGTTTGGCGTCCTCATCATCACCATCGTCTACATTCCGTTGTTCACGCTCACTGGCGTGGAAGGGAAGATGTTCCAGCCGATGGCCGCAACGGTCGTGATGGCACTGCTGGCCGCACTCGTCCTGTCACTCACTGTGGTGCCCGCTGCGATTGCTGTCTTCATGAGTGGCAAAGTCAGCGAGAAGGAAAGTCCTGTTATCAAAGGCGCCAAGTGGCTCTACAGACCGCTGCTTGCAGCCGCGCTCCGCCTGCGCTGGTTGGTGGTCGCCGTTGCTGCGGGGCTGGTGGTAGTGTCAGCATGGCTCGCCACGACGCTAGGCTCGGAGTTTGTTCCGCAACTCAATGAGGGTGACTTCGCCGTGCAGGCGCTGCGCACAACCGGCACAGGACTTGAACAGTCGGTTGCCATGCAGGAGATGCTGGAAGCACGCATCATGGAGTTCCCGCAGGTCAATACAGCATTTGCCCGAATTGGCACACCTGAAGTGGCGACAGACCCGATGCCGCCCAACATCGCCGACACCTTTGTCATGCTGAAGCCGACAGAGGAGTGGCCTGACCCGACCCAGACCAAGGATGAATTCCTCATCGAGGTACAGGAAGCTCTCGAACAATTGCCGGGCAATAACTACGAGTTCACCCAGCCCATCGAGATGCGCTTCAACGAGCTGATTTCGGGTGTTCGCGCGGATCTTGGCATCAAGGTCTTTGGTGATGATCTGGATCAATTGCTGGCATCGGCCCAGAGCATTCTGGAAGTCGTGACAACGATAGAAGGTGCAGCGGACGCCCGCCTGGAGCAGGTGACAGGACTGCCGATGTTGTCGATTCATCCCAAACGCATGGCCATCGCGCGCTATGGTTTGAACATCGCCGACGTACAGGACTACGTCTCCATGGCCATGGGCGGCGAGTCGGCTGGTTTGATCTTCGAAGGAGACCGGCGCTTTGAACTGGTAGTACGGCTGCCGGAAACGCTGCGCAATGACATCGATAGCATGGGCGCGCTGCCGGTGCCCCTGCCGGATGGCAGTTATGTTCCCCTGGCAGAGATCGCCACGCTGGAGATTGCCCCGGCACCCAATCAGATCAGCCGCGAGAACGGCAAGCGCAGCATTGTGGTCACTGCGAACGTGCGGGACCGCGATCTGGGCTCTTTCGTGGCTGAAGCTGAGCAACGAGTCCTCGAAGAGGTCGCGCTGCCGGCAGGATACTGGTTGGAGTATGGCGGTACCTTTGAGCAACTGGAGTCTGCAAGCCAGAGACTGTCGATCGTCGTTCCTCTGACGCTCGTGTTGATTCTGGGCCTGCTGGTCATGGCCTTTGGATCGATGAAAGATGCCTTGATCATTTTCACCGGCGTGCCTCTGGCCTTGACGGGTGGCGTGCTGGCGTTGTGGTTGAGAGACATGCCCCTGTCGATTTCCGCAGGCGTCGGCTTCATCGCCCTGTCCGGTGTGGCAGTGCTCAACGGACTGGTGATGCTGGCGTTTATCCGCGACCTTGTGAAGGAAACCGGCGATCTTGTCGCATCGATTATCGATGGCGCACTCATACGCTTGCGTCCAGTTCTCATGACAGCGCTGGTGGCAAGTCTGGGTTTTGTGCCTATGGCGCTGAACACGGGCATCGGTGCAGAGGTACAGCGCCCACTCGCCACAGTGGTCATAGGAGGAATCATTTCTTCGACCTTGCTGACGCTGCTGGTATTGCCGGCGCTCTATCGGATAGTTCACGGCCGCGAAAAGCGTTTACTGAGAAAGCAGGCCGGGAGGAGCTGAGTGACCGAGAACGGGAGAGTTGCACAATGAGTGATGAAAAGCTGGAGATACGCACTGCAGACCAGCGAAACATCCTGTGGATAGTCCTTGCTCTCAATGTGGTGCTGGCAGTCGCGTTTCTGATGACCGGCCTGAGCGCGGATTCGAGCGCGTTGATCGCCAATGGGCTCGATAACGCGTCTGACAGTATCGTCTACATCATCACTCTACTGGCGCTGAACCGGCCCCCAGTATGGAAGCGCGCCGCCGCGCGCGTTTCCGGAGGGCTGCTGGTCCTGTTCGCCGTCGGCATCCTGTTTGATGTGGGCCGACGGTTCCTGGGCGATCCCGAACCTTTGGGTTACAACATGATGTTGATGGCAATAGTTGCCGCAGCAGTGAATGCACTGTGCGTTTGGCTGCTCAGGAAAATTCACGATGCCGAGGTCGATGTCCGTGCGGCCACGACCTTCAGTACCAATGATTTCATGGCGAACGCCGGAGTGCTGGTCGGCGGCGGACTTGTGCTCTGGACGGGGCAGGCGTGGCCCGATCTGGTGGTAGGGCTGGCCGTTGCGGCGATCGCGCTGAAAGGAGCGATCAGCATTCTGCAGGATGCCAACAGCGAGGCGGGCAGATCATGACTGGCGAACCGACCGTGGGAGCGAGCCCTGTTCGCGATTGAGTGCCTCACGACGTATCAATTTGGCACCTTCAATCGCGAGCAGGCTCGCTCCCACAGGGCGATTGGTTACACGCTGAAAATCGGGGCGAAACCGCCGCCCGGTGTGCGGAAGTTGGTAGTCTGGCCCTGATAGAGACGTGCCGCCGTCAGCAGAATGTTGCCATCGTAGGTGTAGAGACGGATGTCGGCCTTACGCGCCTCCTTGTTGCCGTCGATCTCTATCATGCGCTCACTCGGCGGGGCGAATTCCTGCGCGACGTAACCCCCCTTGACGATCTCCTCCCATGTACCACGTGTGAGTTTGTCACCACGATAGACGGCTTTACCTCCGTATCCAGCTGCAGGTTTGAAGAAGAGCTGCTTGCGGCGGGCCCACAATTGTTCGGCCTTTTCCGGAGTGACGACTTCGGTTCTCAGCACGTTGCCTAGCGCGAGAAGTGAACTCTCATCGACACCCCAGCTGGCAAGCAGATCACGATCCGACAGGACGATCAGGTTGCGTTTGTCTGCGAACAGGGCGTGCACGCCGGGATGTGGCGTCAGGACTACCGCATCATCGAGATAAGCCTGCCGCAACGCGGCATGAGCAGGATTGTCGAGCACAAAATCCACCAATCGGTTATAGACCATATCCACAGGTTTACCGCTGGCCAACAGACGAGTACCGTCGTACTCGAGCGCGGCCGCATCCACAATCACGGCCTCAACAGCGTGGCGTTCGAAAAAGTCCCGGGCGAGTTGGAACTCGGGGTAGAGATACTGCTCTTCGGGCTGCTCGTCCACGATTGCCACGCGAGTCGGCGAGCCCGCGCGGCCCTGCAGATGCCATTCATTGAGAAACATGTTCCAGAATGCCCAGTCGAACTTGTCATTGTCGTCGTTCAGGTCCATGCAGGTTTCCATCTCGATGCAGCATGCACGCTGAGCATTGGCCAGTGCCGCATTGAGAAATGCGCCGCCTGCATTGGTATTGATCTCGATAAGACGCGGCCCGTTGGCCGACAGGTGAAAGTCATATCCCATGAATACCCCCAGCGGACCGGACTCATGCTGGGCAATGGCGGGAGACTGTGCCGCAATGTACTCCCGATACATGGGCAACCGCGCGACCGATTCGATGGCTCTGACGGTACTGTGCATCTGCGCCAACAACTCTGCAGACAGAAACATCGGCGCATTGGAAAACAGATTGGGACGTGCGTCGATGAGTTCCTGAGTGATGGTGTTGCCGGAGTCTCTCAGAAGAGCGTCATGCAGTGCGGGCCGATCCAGGGTAATGCAGAAGCACTCCTTGTTCAGCGCCTCAGCGACGGATTGCGCGAAAGATGGAGGTGGTGTTGACGTCATGTTGGAAAACCATTGGTTCGGGAACAGTCCCTTACCGTCACTGTATGCGCCCGATCACACCGACTTTCAACTGTGGGAGCGAGCCCTGCTCGCAATGAATTGCAAGCGAACCGGTTTGACCAGGTATCAACCGAGCCCACAGCAACCTCTAATCCAACGTCACAACACGCAACCGCAATGCATTGACAATAACACTGACCGAGGACAGTGCCATCGCTGCAGCGGCGATGATCGGTGACAGCAAGAGCCCCGTCAGTGGATAAAGCACGCCCGCAGCAATCGGAACTCCAACAGCGTTGTACACAAAGGCGAAGAACAGGTTCTGGCGAATGTTCATCATCGTTGCCTGCGATAATTTTCGAGCGGCCACGATACCCTTCAGATCGCCTCGCAGAAGAGTGACGCCGGCGCTCTCTATTGCCACATCCGTGCCAGTGCCCATCGCAATTCCGACATCTGCGGTCGCCAGCGCAGGCGCGTCATTGACCCCGTCTCCCGCCATCGCGACCACACGACCTTCGCTCTTGTGACGCATCACAACCTTCGCCTTGTCCTCCGGCAGGACCTCCGCCTCGACTTCGTCGATGTTGAGCTTGCGGGCAACAGCCAGAGCTGACGTTCGGTTATCGCCGGTAAGCATGACGACGCGAATGCCCACTGATTGCAACGCACTGATGGCCTCTGCGGTTGTCGCCTTGATTGGATCGGCGATGGCGAGCAGTCCCGCAAACTTTCCATCAACAGCGGCGAAAATCACCGTCGCCCCATCCTCGCGCAGTTGCTCTGCTTCGGCCTCGTGAGCACTGATATCGACTCGTTTGAATTCCATGAGCAGACGATTGCCAAGCAGCACCTCGCGGCCTTCCACGTTACCGATGACTCCTTTGCCATTGGGCGAATCAAAATCTATGGCATCCGGCAACGCCAGTCCCAATGACTGCGCCTTTTCGACGATGGCATTGGCCAGCGGATGCTCGCTGCCCTTCTCTAGGCTCCCCGCCATTCGCAAAAGCTCCGCTTCTGTCAGCCCATTGGCGGGCCGCACACCAGTGACCTGCGGCCTGCCTTCAGTCAGTGTGCCTGTCTTGTCTATGACCAGCGTGTCCACTTTTTCCAGCCGTTCGAGTGCTTCCGCGCTGCGAATCAACACGCCACTTTGTGCCCCACGGCCAACTCCCACCATGATAGACATCGGCGTTGCCAGACCCAGAGCGCAGGGGCAGGCAATGATCAGCACACTGACTGCCGCAATCAACCCGTACGACATGGCGGGAACCGGCCCCAGAAGCGACCACCCCACAAAGGAGAGGACTGCAATCAAGACGACAACGGGAACGAACCTGCCAGCCACCTTGTCGGCCAGCCCCTGTATAGGTGCGCGACTACGCTGGGCACCCGCCACCATCTGAACGATCTGCGCCAACATGGTGTCTCTGCCGACCTTGTCGGCTCGCATCACGAATGAGCCCTGCTGATTGATCGTGCCACCTATCACATGATCGCCGACCTTCTTGGTGACAGCCATGGGCTCGCCGGTCACCATCGACTCATCTACGTGTGAGCCACCATCCAGCACTTCACCGTCCAGTGGTACCTTGTCACCAGGGCGCACCCTCAATCGATCACCAACGACAACGTGATCCAGAGAGACGTCCGACTCCCCTCCCAGCTCATCGAGCCTGCGGGCTGTTGCCGGTGACAGATCGAGCAAGGCTCTGATGGCGCCTGAAGTCTTTTCACGAGCTCGCAGTTCCAGTATCTGACCGAGCAGAACCAGCACGATGATGACGGCACCAGCCTCGAAATACACGGCGACGGAATCGTCCACCTGCCGAAAGGCCAGAGGAAATGCCCTTGGCACAAATGTGGCGGCGAGGCTGTACAGCAATGCCACCCCTGTGCCGAGAGAAATGAGCGTAAACATGTTCAGGTTGCGACTGCCTAATGACTGCCAGCCACGCACGAAGAATGGCCAACCCGCCCAAAGAATTACTGGCGTTGCAAATCCCATCTGCACCCAGTTCGACAACTGCGGGCGTATAAGGTGATCGAGACCGAACAGATGACCCCCCATTTCGAGTACCAGCACCGGGATAGAGAGCACTAGGCCAATCCAGAAGCGGCGAGTCATGTCGATGAGCTCGGCAGAAGGACCAGTGTCTTCGCCAGTGACCTGTTCCGGCTCCAGAGCCATCCCGCAAATGGGGCAACTGCCCGGTCCGGGCTGACGAATCTCCGGATGCATGGGGCAAGTGAAGATTGCAGAAGTAGATGGCGTCTGTTGCTGCCTATCGTCGTCTGAATGATGAGCGGGGGGCTGGTGGGTATGGTGACCTGAGTGTTCTGGCATGAAACTATTCCTCTTGAAGCTGAATCCGATTTTGATTTACCCGTCAAGGGTGTAACGTGACCCCATGACTAATCACCTGCTGACACTGCATCCAATGCTGGCGACATATTTCCTGGTAATCGCGCCAGCACATCTGCTTTGGGAGTTCCTCCATCTTCCCTTCTACACTCTTTGGGACACGGGGTCTGCCACTGAAATTCTATTCGCGGTCATCCACTGCACTGGTGGATATCTGCTGATCGCTGCAAGTGCGCTGACGTTGGCAGTCATTGTCTTTGGACAGCATCAATGGCCTGAACAGCATTTTCTGCGCGTCGCCATTGCAGCTATCGCTTTCGGGCTCTTCTACACGGTATTCAGTGAGTGGCTGAATGTCGATATCCGTAGAACCTGGGCCTATAAAGAATCCATGCCACGATTGCCAGTGTTCGGCACAGGCCTCACCCCTGTCTTGCAGTGGCTCATGGTGCCGACGCTGGGGTTCTGGATTGTCCACAGGGCAAGGTCACAGTGAACCGGGTTTTTCCCCCGGTAGACGTGACCATCACATCGCCACCGTGCGCCTGGGCGATGGATTTGACAATTGCCAGCCCCAAACCTCCCCCTTCGCTGCTGCGCCGTCTGGCCGGATCAATGCGATAGAAACGTTCAAAAATCAGCGCCCGATGCTCGGCCGAAATTTCCGGGCCAGGATTCTCGACGTCGATCTGCACGCCGTTTGGATTTTTTGTACAGGTGACGGTCACAGCTTCACCGCTTGCGGTGTGCAAAAGGGCATTGCTCAGCAGATTGCTGAACGCACGCCTGAGCATCAGGCGGTCTCCCTGGACAGTGATATCTTCTCCCACCAACTCGAAACGGACATTGCGGTCCTCGGCCCAAGCCTCGAAATATTCGAACAATCCCGTCAACTCGCGACGCAGGTGTACATCGGCTGACTCGGGCTTGATGAGATTGTCATCGGCTTGGGCCAGAAACAACATGTCAGCGACCATTTTGCCCATGCGCTCCAACTCTTCGAGATTGGAGTAGAGGATTTCCTGATACTGCTCTGCACTGCGAGGCATCGACAACGCAACCTGTGTCTGCGTTGTCAAATTCGTGATCGGTGTGCGTAATTCGTGGGCGATGTCTGCGGAGAAGTGCGAAAGACGACGGAAGTTTTCTTCCAGCTTTTCCAGCATGACGTTGAAGGACAACACCAATTCGCCGAGCTCCACTGGGGCCTGTGCGGGGTCCAGTCGCACATCCATGCGCTCCGAGGTCACCGAGAGCATTCTGGCGCTAATACGGCGAATGGGGGCGTGCGCCCTCTGCACTGCAAACCACGCTACCAGAATGGTCACTATGCTCGCGGCTACGCTGATCAACCATAAATCACGATCCAGTTGATCGAGGTAATGCAGATGAAAGTCCATCGCCATGGCAACAACGACGGTGTAGCCATTCACGCTCAGGACAATGCCGCGATAGGTGCCCTGCTGTGTTGTCCAAATCTGCAAGGCCTCGACAGCAACGGTAGTAGCTTGCTCCACGCCAAGAGCCATGGACGCCAGCTCGGAACCAGCCGTGTCATGAAGCACCTGGTGTGCGTCATCGATAACGGTAAAGAGCACACCGTGATGCCCAACACCAGCGGCAGCAAGTTGCTCGTGCAAATACTGTGAATTGCTCACGACTTCAGCGCTTTCCAACGCCAACTGCAAGGCGCTGACTACTGCCTCGATTTCACCGAAATCCTGCTCCACAAAATGTTGATCAATCGAACGCTCCACGAGCCAGGCAAACGCCAGGAATGCTGTCGTAGTGGCAATGCCGACGAAGGCGGTAACACGCAGCGCCAATGAGACAGACCAGAGCTGGGAGGAATCAGTTTTCATCGCCAGTATCCAGTATGTAACCCATCCCTCTGACCGTACGAATCAACCGTGTCGAGAACGGGTCATCCACCTTGGCACGCAAACGCCGGATCGCGACATCAATCACGTTGGTATCGCTATCGAAATTCATATCCCAGACGAGAGACGCAATGAGAGAGCGTGGCAAGACTTCTCCCCGATGTCTCACCAACAATTGCAGAAGAGCGAATTCCTTGTTGGTGAGATGCAGACGGACACCGGTGCGCGTGGCACGACGGCGCGACAGGTCCAGCACCAGATCGTCCACCTCCAGACGGTCGGAGGTCAGAGTGCCGCCCGCGCGCCGCAGTAGCGAACGCACTCGTGCAAGCAATTCGGAGAAGGAAAAGGGTTTCACGAGATAGTCATCTGCCCCCAGCTCCAGGCCCTTGACTCGATCCTCCACACTGCCCTTGGCGGTGAGGAACAGCACGGGCGTCGCTTTGCCAGCCTCGCGCAGGGAGCGGACGATTTTCCAGCCATCAACATCGGGGAGCATGACATCCAGCAGAATGAGGTCATAGGTCTGAGTGGACGCGAGATAGTAACCATCGAGTCCGTTGCGCACGAGGTCCGCTACAAAGCCAGCTTCAGTCAGCCCCTGTCGAATGTAATCACCAGTCTTGATCTCGTCTTCCACTATCAGGAGTTTCATGGGGTGCGTGACTCTTTACTCAGGTGAATTGAGAACCGCCTGACAGGCTATCGAGGTTCCACGGCCACTATAGCCACCTGAGCCTGACTCCGCCATGACGGCGACATTACAGCAATGTAATGCAAGGGTCATGCTGTCGACAGCCGTAGCGATCTAAATTATCTGGCAAGCTCATCAAGTTGTGTTACCAGGCACTCGCTACTGCAAATCAACAAGAGGTAAAACCGATGGGAAGGAACGGAAACTTCAACGGCGCTGCGAGAACCCTGTCGCGCAGACGCTTCGTGCAGGGACTTGCCGCAGGCGGAGTACTGCTGAGCGCGGCGGCATTCTCCGGCCGCCCGCTGACTGCACAGAGCAGACCCGTTATTGACACCGGCACCGCGCCCGTGCTCAGTGGTACGGACTTCGAACTTGTCATCGAGAACTCACCCGTCAACTACACTGGCAAGGTCGCCACCGCCACCACAGTCAACGGCTCCATCCCTGCACCCACCTTGCGCTGGCGGGAGGGCGACACGGTGACAATCCGCGTCGTCAACTGTCTGCAGGAGTCTACCTCCATTCACTGGCACGGCATCATCCTGCCTTTTGACATGGATGGCGTGCCGGGCATCAGTTTCAACGGCATTCCCGCTGGCACCACCTTCACGTATCAGTTCAAGATTGTGCAGTCCGGCACCTACTGGTACCACTCCCATTCCGGTGGCCAGGAGCAACACGGGATGTATGGCGCCATCATCATCGAGCCAGCGAGCGGAGAGCGGATTCAAGCTGACCGCGATCATGTGGTACTGCTTTCCGACTGGACCGACGCAGACCCGATGGCGCAGTTTGCCAAACTCAAGGTGCAGAGCGATTACTACAATTTCAACCAACCGACAGTGCCAGACTTCCTGCGCGATGTCACCCGCGATGGCCTTGGCGCTGCGCTGGACGAGCGCCGCATGTGGCAGCAGATGCGCATGAATCCGACTGATCTTGCCGATCTGTCGGCCACCGCGCTCACCTACCTTTGCAACGGCACGACTCCAGCAGGCAACTGGACCGGCCTCTTTCAGCGTGGCGAGCGCGTGCGCCTGCGCCTCATCAACGGCTGCGGCAACACATTCTACGACGTGCGCATCCCGGGGCAGACACTCACGGTGGTGCAGGCCGATGGCCAGGACATCGAGCCGGTGGAAGTCGACGAGTTCCGCTTCGGCCCGGGCCAGACTTACGACGTGCTGGTCACTCCGACCGAAGACGCCTGCACTGTGTTCGCGCAGACCATGGACCGTACCGGCTACGCCTGTGGGACGCTGGCCGTGGCGGCGGGCATGAGCGCGCCGGTACCCGCGCTGGATGAACCCCTGCCACTCACGATGGCGGACATGATGGGTTCCATGGTGATGCCGGCCACACCCGTGCGGCACGCCTCATCGGAATATGGACCCAGCACTGACGCGCGCGTGGACACCCCCTCCGTCGCCTTGAACGATCCCGGCATCGGCCTGCGCGACAATGGTCGGCGTGTGCTGACGCTCGCGGATCTGCACACCTTCGGGGGCCCACTGGATTCACGGCCAGCAGAACGCGAGATCGAGTTGCACCTGACTGGCAACATGGAGCGTTACAACTGGTCCTTCGATGGCGTCGAATTCGGGCAATCGACACCGGTGCATTTCCGTCACGGCGAGCGCCTGCGTGTGATCCTGCATAACGACACCATGATGACTCACCCGATGCACCTGCACGGCATGTGGAGCGAGCTGGAAAATCCGGACGGCAGCTTTCAGGCTCGCTTGCACACAATCATGGTACAACCGGCACAACGCATCAGTTTTCTCGTCACGGCCGACGCGCCGGGGCGCTGGGCGTGGCATTGTCATCTCATGCTTCATATGGACGGTGGTATGTTCCGCGAGGTAATCGTCGCATGAGAAATTCCAAGCACAGTGTCTGCCTGTTCACAGCCGCCTCTCTTTTTTGTGCAGGCTTGTTGATTCCGGAGCCGCTGCTGGCGCAGCCTGCTGTGGATCATTCGCAGCATGCGACACCCGCTCCTGCGCCTGTAACAACCCCTGCGGTAGATCACTCACAGCACATGATGACACCATCCAGTGACGCGGCAAGCGCTCGGGACCCTCACGCCTATTCCGGTGGTTATCAGCGTGGCAGCGGGTTGTACGCGCTGGCGCAGGGAAATGGTCAGTTGCATATGGCCGACTCTCATCGCTTCGGGGCAGTCATCATCGATCAGCTTGAGAGGACCAGCGGCGACGACGAAGCGACCATCTACGACCTGCAAGCCTGGATCAGTCAAGGCTATCAGCGCGTCACGTTGAAAGCAGAAGGAGATATTGAAGAGCGCACACTGGAAGAATCGCGCACGGAACTGCTGTGGACCAGAGCGTTCTCACCTTTCTGGGACACACAGCTGGGCGTGCGTCATGACACAGGGGCGCAACCCGATCAGAGTTGGCTGGCTCTGGGCATACAGGGCCTGGCGCCTTACTGGCTCGAAATCGATGCGACAGCTTACCTCGGCAGTAGCGGTCAGACTTCATTGCGGTTGGATGCGGAGTATGAGCTGTTGCTGACACAACATCTGATTCTGCAACCTTCAGCAGAACTCAATCTGTACGGAAAACGCGACGCTGAACGCGGTGTGGGCAGCGGCCTGTCCGACGTCACGGTGGGAATGCGTCTGCGTTACGAGTTCTCTCGTCAATTCGCTCCGTATGTCGGTGTCGAATGGGCAGGAAAATACGGAGATTCAAAAGAATTCATGCGTGCTGCCGGAGAAAAAAACAGTGGCACGAGATGGGTAGCAGGCGTGCGTTTCTGGCTTTCAAATTGAAAATGTTCTTAACAACCACTCACAGGAGAATACGGTCATGACAATTCGAACAACATTTTTGCGACGAGGGTTTCGCTCACTCGTGCTGGCCGCACTGACAATCATGTCCGTCGGTGCGTGGGCGCACACCGAGCTGACAGCTTCTGAACCTGCCGCTGATGTGCAGTTGCAAGCCTCTCCACAGGAACTCAAGTTGACGTTCAGCAGCCAGGTGCAATTGATGAGCGTGAATCTTGTCAAAGGCGACAGTGAGAAAGTCGAATTGAATTTCACACGCAGCAGTGAATCCATGCAGAGCCACAGCATATCCCTACCTGCACTCGAGGTTGGACTTTACACTGTCTCATGGGGGGTGCTGGGCAGCGACGGCCACCAGGTACAAGGCAAGTACAGTTTCTCTATTGGCTCAGAGCAGGGTGACCATCAGGACCACGTTCATTAATGTGGCCACCGAGCATTTGGGAGTTTCTGACACTCACCTGCAAGCTGCTGATATACGCGAGCACTGCAGGTGCGGTAGGAGGAACATTCTCAGTCAGACTGTTGGCGCACCACAGCGCCATTCAGATTTCCATGCGTCGGTATATTCGATGGAGTTGTGTTGCGGGTGTGGCTGCCAGCAGCGCTTTTTTCTTCTTTCAGGTCGGCGCCATTGCTGATCTCGGTCTGCGGGGCATGTTCGATGCCGATCTCATCGGCATACTGATTCAGACCTCGAACGGCTCTTCCGCTTTCACACGCACTGCCGGATTCGCCATGATGGGTCTTGCAGCTGTCGAATCGATTTCCACATCAAGATTCCGTCGGATCGCCCCCAGTATCTGTTTGACTATAGGCGGGGTAGTGATCCTGCTCTACTCATTCACCACAAGTGGCCACTTGGCAAACGCTGACGTTCTTGTCCAGTTCACTCTGGTTTTACACGTCCTGACGGTCTCACTATGGGTAGGGTCCTTGTACCCACTGTTGCGTTTCAGTCGGACGGACGAACTGTCCTCAATTCAACAGATCATGCATACCTTCGGCAAAGTGGCGAACTGGATTGTGCTGATACTGCTGTCGTGTGGACTACTTCTTGCCTGGTTGTTGCTGGAAGGAGTTAGTGATCTCGTTACGACGGACTATGGTAGAGGACTAGGTGTTAAAGTCATCCTCGTTGTTGCATTGCTGCTGATGGCTGCCAGAAATAAATTGAGATTGACTCCCGCTATGTTGCAACCAGGAGTTGGTGCCAGGTTGTCGCTGGCTATTCGCATTGAAATTCTGGTTGCCTTGTTGATTTTGCTGACTACGGCAATTATCACAGTGATCATTGGCACCGAAGCCATCTAGTAATTTTTCACTGCTTGATCGGTCATCTTGCGGCAAGACTCGCAACGGAGTTTGCGATCCAGCATAACTTGTGCCTTCAACATCGAACAGACAGCCTCGTAGGTTGAATGAATATCGATAAAAATTTGTGACCTTATCCCACACAGGAGGCGCTACATTGAAAAGACCGACCTTCGCCTCGGCTTACTGCACCTGCTTGGGTTCTAACCCGATTTTGCGGACACTACAAAGATGCCTCATAACGGGCAAAACTAGTGTTTAAGTTGAAGAGAAGAAAGTACAGGCCCAAGTCCAAACAAAGTTCAGTGGCAGAACCGCTACATTCCGATCTTTCTGTCTAAGTTGCTATCTGTCCACCTAAGCCCGAACAGTTCGTCTCGGCGCCGGCCGGTGTTCCGATCCGGCAGTACCATCGGTCTCGGATTGTCCACCAGCTAGCCCTGAATCCTGGGAAGCTCAATTCCCCTGGTTCGTCTTCATTCGTTGCCAGGCTCTCGCACATCCATGATCGGATTGCCGAGAGGCCACAGAACATGAATGGGCAACTGTCCACAATCTTCGTGTAGCGATCTCTCGGTGGGCATCACGACGACCCAGTACAGGCTCTCCTATTGAAAATGTGAATTTCGAGTTGAATCTGGGTACGGTCATACCCCCCTACCGCACAGATTGAGCCGAACTCTTTGCCAGCCAAGGTTCAGCCAAGGGTAAATTGACGGCCTCAACAATATCCCCAGCCCCAGTAGCACCAAACTTCTTTGCCCGTTACACTCGATGCCGACCTGATCGAGCCACCTCTCACCCGGAATTGAACCCTACAACCAATCGTTCCTGGGGGTACTTTTAGGGGTACTCCAGTAGATTGAATTCATAATTACCTAAATAAATCAAAGCATTGAACGATTTATTTGCAGCCTTCCCGGGCGCCAATTCCCTCCCAAGACGCCACCTCCACCCGCCGTGGAACTCCGCTTGCCGCAAAGCACATCTGCGTTACAATGCCTCCACATTGAAACCGCGGAGCCGCTCCCATGTCCCCCTCCAAGACCGCCACGCTCAACCTGCGCATCGATCCGCGCCTGAAGGAAGCTGCCCGCATCGCGGCCCAGCGTGATCATCGCTCCATCGCCAATCTCATCGAGGTGCTGATCCGCAAGCACTGCGAAGCCAATGGCATCTCCATCCCCGAGCAGCACGCCCTCTTCCCGGAGGCCGACGATGAATGAGAAAACCCTGCGTGCGCTGATCGAGGCCGGCGCGGTGCGCAAGCTGCGCATCATCGCCGACGGCAGCCGCTTTCACGTGGAAGCCGACACGCCCAATGACACGGTGACGGCCACCACCACCGCCGGCGCCATCAAGACGTGGAGCACCCTGGACACCTGCGCGAAGTGGGTTCGAGGCCTGGGACTGGGCGTGGCGCAGATCAATTTGGCGAGGTGGACGCCTGAGCAGAGGGGGATGCGGTTTTGAGCGACGATATCCGGAATTGCGAATTCAGATTCAAGTCCCCGAAGGACTGGGACTCGCTGGCTTATCGGGGTAATGGATTGGTTATTTACCCCAATTCACAGTACGATTACCCCATTCACGGCCACTGAGACCCCCAATGCACTCACTCTTGCCCGACTACCTGGCCAAGCTGCGCTTTGATGCCCGGCAACTGGCGACGCTGCGCGCGCTGGGCGAGTACCGGGGCAAGCAGCTGCTCTACGTGGCGCAGTCGCCCGAAGTGCTGAGCGACTTGCGGCAGGTAGCCGTGGTGGAGTCCACCGAGTCATCCAACCGCCTGGAGGGCGTTGTCGTCGCGGCGCACCGCCTCAAGTCGCTGGTGCTCAAGAACGCCGCACCGCGAAGTCGTTCGGAGCAAGAGGTCGCTGGCTACCGTGATGCACTCGGCCTGATCCACGAAAGTGGCGAGCAGATGCCGTTTTCAGAAGGCACTGTTCTGCAACTTCACGGCATTCTGTACCGCTACATGCCGCAGCCGGGCGGGCACTGGAAGGCCACCAACAACGACATCGTCGAGCGCCACCCCGATGGCAGCTCGCGCATTCGCTTCCGGCCCGTGGCGGCGCATCTCACGCCCATGGCGATGACGGACATGATTGCGCGCTACCGCAAGGCACTGGATCAACATCTGGCTGACCCGCTGGTGCTGGTGCCACTGGTGATCCTCGATTTTCTCTGCATCCATCCATTCCCGGATGGCAACGGCCGCATGGCGCGGCTGCTCACTTTGCAGCTGCTTTACCACTTCGACTACGCCGTGGGCCGCTTCATCAGTCTGGAGCGAATCTTCGAGGAATCGAAGGAGAGCTACTACGAAACGCTGGAGGCCAGCTCCCAAGGCTGGCATGAGGGGGAGCACGACATTGCCCCTTGGCTGGACTACTTCTGGGGTGCGCTGCTGCGGGCCTACAAGGAATTCGAGGAACGTGTCGGCACCATCGAACGTGGGCGCGGTGCCAAGGGCGACCGCGTGCGCGCTGAAATCCTCAAGCGCCACCTGCCGTTTTCGATCTCGGAAATCGAAGAAGCCTGCCCCGGCATCAGCCGCGACATGGTGCGCGTCGTCTTGCGCGCCATGAAAGCGGAAGGCTTGATCACGCCCACGGGCAAAGGCCGTGCTGCCAGGTGGGAGCAGACACCACAGCCTGTCGGGCAAGTCACCCCCTACTCCGGCAACTCCAGCCCCCTCTCCCGCAACACCTCCCCAAAAATCCGCGACGCATTGATGCCGCGCGGGAAGCCCGCGTAGAGCGTGGCGTGGGCGATCAGTTCGGCGATCTCCTGCACGCTCAGGCCGTTGTCGAGGCCGCGGGCCAGATGCGTGCGCAGCTGCTCGGACTGATAACCGGCCAGGGTCACGGCGATGGTGGCCACGCTGCGCTCGCGCGGTGTCAGCGGCGTGCGCGTCCAAGTGTCGCCGAAGACAAGGCCGTCGATGAGCGTCTGCAGATAGGGCGCGCCGGGGAAGCGGCTGTCGCCCAGCGGGTGGCCGCGCGCTGCGAGCACCTCGGCACTGATGCGCGAGGCGTTCACCGCGCTGGGGAAGCCGCCATAGAACACGATATGGGTGATCACCTCTTCCAGCTCGCTCTGGGTGACGCCGTTGTCCAGTGCGCGGCCCACTTCCAGGCGCAAGGTACTGGACGCATAGAGCGTGCTGGCCAGAGCCACCGTGATCAGGCTGCGGTCGCGCGGCGACAGCACGGGGCTCGGGGGAAACGGTGCCAGGGCGGGCGCCACGCTGTTGCCCACAGGCGCCGCCGCGTCGCCGGTCACTGGCAGACCGCGTTCGGCGAACAGCTCGGCCGCCACGCGCAGGCCGTCGACCTCGGCCGGCAGCTGCCGGAACCACTGCACCTGGACGATGATCTCCTGGATATCCGCGGGGCTCAGGCCATTGTCCAGCCCGCGCCCCATGTGCAGGCGCAATTCGCTGGGGGCATTGAGGGCCTGGGTCACGGCCACGGTGATCAGACTGCGGTCGCGCAGGGGCAGGCCCGGGCGTTCCCAGACGTCGCCGTACACGTGGCTGTCGCGGATCTGGCCCAGATACGGCGCGGCATCGTAGGCGCCGGGGGGCGGTGGGGGCTGCTGGGCCTGGGCGAGTGGTGCGAGACACAGCAGCGCCAGGGCGCTGACTCGCAGGGGTCTGGGGAACAGGCGGATGACGGTGAGCATGGACAGGGCTCCTGCACGGGAATGGTTCTTGCGCGGCCTGACGGGGGAACACACGGCCACCACAGGCCCCGGCAGGTCATGGCCGGGGCGCGCGGCAGCCGCGACGACAGCGCTCCTCAGACGCGGGTATGCGCGTTGAACCACGCCACCATGCGCGACCACGCCAGGTCGGCGGCGGCCTCGTTGTAGCGCTCGGGAGTGGCGTCGTTGAAGAAGCCGTGCACCGCGCCGGGGTGGATGTCCACCTCGTAGGTGACGCCCGCTGCCTGGAGCGCCGCCTCATAGGCCGGCCAGGCTTCCACCAGACGCGTGTCCAGTTCGCCGTGCTGCACCAGGATGGCGGCGCGGATGCGCGGCACATCGGCCACGGGCGCAGCCGCGCCATAGAACGGCACGGCGGCCGCGAGATCCTCGCCCAGACGCACGGCCAGCTGATTCGACACGCCGCCGCCATAGCAGAAGCCGGTGGCGCCGATGCGGCCGTTGCAGTCCTCACGATTCTTCAGCCACAGGGCCGAGGCCACGATGTCCTCGAAGCGCTTGTCCGGGTCGAGCCCGCTGAACAGCTGACCGCCCTGATAATCGTCGCCGGGGTAGCCGCCCACGGAGGTCAGCACGTCGGGGGCGAAGGCCATGAAATTGGCCAGGGCCAGACGGCGGGCGACGTCTTCGGTGTGCGGGTTGAGGCCGCGGTTCTCGTGCACCACGATGATGCCGGGCAGCTTTGCCGGGGTTTCGGAACGACTGTCAGCGCTGAACGGGCGCACCAGATAGCCGCGGATGAAGCCGTGGCCCTGGGGCGACGGCAGGGTCACATAGCTGGCGCTGATGCGCTCGTCGTCGCGAGCGATCTGCTGGCCCATGGCGTAGTCGGGCATCAGGGCCTCGACGAGCGCGCCGGCGGTGAAGCCGGCCACCACGAACTGTTTCGCGCGGCTCAGGAAGGCACGGCGGCTGATCTCGCCATGCACATACTGGTTGTAGAGTTCGATCGCTTCTGCCGGCACGGTGCGGCGTTCTTTCGCGGACGGGCGCTTCTCTTCTGCCATGGTGTGACCCCTTGGTGTTCTTGTTGGGTGATGGTGTTGGGTGATGCTGTCGGGCGTTGCGGCCGGATGGCGGCATGGCCTCAGTGTGTCAGGACATGGAGGCGACCGCCAGCAGGCGTCCTTGCGTTCACGGCGGTGCCGACACGGGCAAACACCGATTTGTTATCGGTTTTTCCAACTGGGGGTAGCATCCGCCGCAACAACAATCATCCGCGAGCCCTTTCATGTCCCTCATGCTTCTCATCGAAACCTTTCTCTTCAGCGTCGCGTCGCTCATCCACTATCCCGTCATGATCGGTCTGGTCGCGCTGGTGCTCTACATCGTCTACCTGAGTGGCGCCCTGTTGCGTGAACGCCTTGCCCGGCGCCGCGGAGAACGGCCGGCCCTGGTGGCATTCCGCAGCGCGCTGGAGCAATTGCTGAAGGAAACAGACAGCCGTCATCGCGAACTGGAGATCGAGACCCTGCTGCAGGACACGGAGCGAGTGCTCCGCGCACCGGTGGACAAGGCCCGTTTCGTGGTGCGGGCCGGCCCCGGCATGGGCCTGATGGGCACGCTGATCCCCATGGGCGTGGCGCTGGCCGCGCTGGCCGGTGGCAGCATGCCGCAGATGGCTCAGCTCATGGTCAACGCCTTCAATTCCGCGGTCGTCGGTCTGGGCACCGGCGTGGCAGCGTTCGCGCTGGCGCTGGTGCGCGACCAGTGGATTCAAGCCGACCTCCTGGCCATGCGCTATCTGAGCGAGCGGGCGCTGCTGGATGGCCGCCTGCCAGAGCCAACGCAGGAGTCCGACATGGCGCCAGGCGCCGTCGCACAGGGGGAAGTGGCATGAGTCTGAAATTCATGCGCCGAGCCAGGGAGGATTCCTCTCAGGCAGACATGGACCCGCTCGCCGGCATGGCGAATCTGTTCGATGCCAGCATCGTCCTGATCGTCAGCATGATGATCGCTCTGTTCATGAGCCTGAACCTGATGCAGTTGTTCGACGCCGAGGCCGAGGTCACCATCACGACGCGCAATGCCGAGGGGGACATCGAGATGGTGACCCGCGAAGGCTCCGAGATTAAGGTCCAGCGTGTCACCGACACCTCCCTCAGTGGCGCCGGTGTGCGCCTTGGCACGGCCTTCCAGCTCGAAGACGGACGAGTCGTGTATGTGCCGGATTGACGCCCGCCCCTGGCTCGTCCTGCTCTGGCTGCTGTTGAGTGCGCCGGCCTGGGCACAGACCCGGGTCAGCATCCTGCCTGGCGATGCGGTGCTGCGCCAGGCGCTGGAAACGGTCTCGGCCCTGCAAGCAGAGCATCCGAGCCTGCGCGAGACGGACATCCGCGTCTACTCCAGCACCCGGGCCAGGCAGCAGGATCTCGAGCACTTGCGCAACTCCGACCTGATCATCCTGCAGATGGTCGGCCGTGCGCAGTTCAGCAGTCTGGAGCAGGAACTGCGACAGGCGCTGGAGCGGGGCGCCCGCATCTACGCCTATGGCGGCAGCACCAATGCCGACGATCTGGCCCTTGGCATCCGGCAGGACGAGACACTGGCGCGCTACTTCACCGAGGGCGGTGCCACCAATCTGCGCAATGGCGTGCTGCATGGCCTGAGCCTGGTGGGTTACACACTCCCGGTCGCTCCGCCCGAGGACGTGCCCGAAACAGGCATCTACGACGCCGGTTCCGGCCGCTGGTTCGTCGATCATGCCGCCTTTCTGGCGCAGTACAGTCAGCATCGACCGGGACGACCGTGGGTGGGCTTTGTGGTCTACCAGAGCAATATCGTCGCGGGCAGCACGGCGCACATCGACGCGGTGATCGCCGCGCTGGAGGCACGCGACCTCAACGTGCTCACGGTGTTCGGCTACCCCGCCGAAGCCCCGATCGAGGCCTTTCTGCTGGACGAGGCCGGCAACAGCCGTGTCGAGGTCGTCATCGCGGCCAGCATCAAGATCGGCGTCAAGCCGGAAGTGCTGACGCCCCTGCTGCAGCGCCTGGATGTCCCGGTCATCAATGCCATCTCGCTCTTTTCACTTTCCCGCGAGCAGTGGGAGGCCTCGCCTGTCGGCATGGACATTCAGGAGCGTGCCTGGCAGCTGGCCATGCCGGAGATGGCCGGCCTGATCCAGCCCACTGTGTTTGCCGCCAAGGCCACGGTGCGTGACGCGCAGAGCGGCCAGGAGTTCGTCGAAGAGCAGCCCATCCCGGAGCGGGTGGAGATGCTCGCACGCAGGGCCGCGCGCTGGATTGCGCTGCGCGAGACCCCCAACGCGCAGAAACGGGTGTTCCTGCAGTATTTCAATTTCCCGCCCGGCCGCGAGGCCGTGGGCGCTGCGTATCTGAACGTCCTGCCCGAGAGTCTCGACAGGGTCATGGACCGCCTGGAGCAGGAGGGCTATCAGCTGGACGGCCGACCGGACTCTGCCGAGGCCCTGCAGCAGGACATCCTGCAGTACGGCGTGAACCTGGCGGCCGACGCACGCAGCGACGTCGACGCGCTGGCGCGCAGCGGCGAGGCCGTGCTGCTGCCTGTGGCCACCTATGCCGAATGGTTTCGCGAACTGCCGGCCAGTTCGCAGGCGCTGGTGACGGCCAGCTGGGGAGCGCCGGAGGACAACGAGATCATGGCCTGGCGCGACGACGAGGGCCGGCCGCATTTCGTGCTCCCCGTGCGCCGCTACGGCAATATCCTGGTCGGGCCCCAGCCCTCGCGTGGCAAGACGGACGACCCCGAGAAGCTCTATCACGACATGATGTTCCCGCCCACGCATCAGTACATCGCGTTCTATCTCTGGCTGCACAAGGAGTTTCAGGCCGATGCCATGTTCCAGTTCGGCACCCACGGCACGCATGAGTGGCTGCCGGGGCGCGAGGCCGGCCTGGCCTTCGAGGACGCGCCGGAGTACCTGATCCAGGACCTGCCGAACCTCTACGCCTTCATCATGGACAATGCCGGCGAGGCCACCATCGCCATGCGCCGTGGCATGGCCACGATGATCTCCCATCTCACGCCCCCCTTTGACCGGCTGGGCCTGAATCCCGAACTGCGCGAGCTGGAAGAGCGCATTGGCGACTACAACCGCGCGTTGCAGCAGAGCCCGGCGCTCGCCGCAGGCCATTTGCAGAACATTCAGACCCTGGCGGGCGAGATGGGCATCCTGATGGATCTGGACATGGCCGAAGTGGCGGCCGAGGCCGACACGAGCGGGGACGCCACTCAAGGCAATCCCGCCGCGCTGGTCGATGCCCTGCATCACTATCTGGAGGAAATCTCCGACCGCATCACGCCGTATGGCATGCACACCTTCGGCGAAGCGATGAGCGCCGAGGAGATCGAGGCCACGGCCGATGCCATCCTGTCGCTCGACACCACCTCCGACAGCGCGACTCTCGCGGCGCGACGCACACAGCTCGGCACGGACCTGCTGCGCAGCGCCGGGTTGGAATTGGACGCCCTCGTGGCCGGGCTGGCCGGCCGCTACGTCCCGGCGGGCGTCGGGGGGGATCCCCTGCGCAATCCGGGCGCGCTCCCGACTGGCCGCAACTTCTATTCCTTCGACCCGCGCCGCCTGCCCTCTGCCTCCACCTATGCTCTGGGACAACGCATGGCCGAGAGCCTGATCGAGGACTACCGCGCCCGCCATGGCGAGTACCCGCAGAAGCTGAGCTTCACGCTGTGGGGCGTGGAGACCATGCGCACGGAGGGCGTGCAGGAATCCCAGATCATGCACCTGCTCGGCGTGCGGCCGGTTCACGACGCGGCGGGCGTGGTACGGGGCATCGAAGCGATTCCACGCGAAACTCTGGGCCGCCCGCGCATCGACGTCACCGTGATTCCCTCGGGCCTGCACCGCGATCTCTTCTCGAATGTGCTGGCCTTGCTCGACCAGGCCGCCAGCATCGCGCAGGCCCAGGACGAGGCGGACAACGTGGTACGCCGCAACACCCTCGCCACCCAGGCCCTGCTGCAGGAGCAGGGAGTCGAGGCCGACCTGGCCGCACGCATGGCCGCGGTGCGCCTGTTCACGGTCCCGCCGGGCGCTTACGGCACCAACATGGAAAGCGCGATCGAACGCTCCGATGCCTGGGAAGACGAGCAGACTCTGGCGCAGATGTACATGAGCCGGATGGGGCACCTCTACGGCCAGGGCTTCTGGGGCGAAAGCGGAACTGGTACCGGGGCCACGCCAGCGCTTGGCCAGACGCTGCTGCGCAATGCCCTCGCCGGCACGCAGATGACGGTGCACGCGCGCTCCAGCAATGTCTTCGGCGTGCTGGATGGCGACGATCCCTTTGCGTCGTTCGGCGGCCTCTCGCTGGCCGTTCGCGCCATAGATGGCACCACCCCGGAAGTGATGATCAGCAATCTGGCCAACCCTGCCGAGGGCCGCCAGGAGACGCTGGAACGCTACATGGGGCGGGAACTGCGTTCGCGCTACCTCAATCCCGAGTGGATCACGGCCATGCAGGCAGAGGGCTACGCCGGAGCGAAGTTCATGAACGACGTCGTGCAGAACCTCTGGGGCTGGCAGGTGACCGTCCCGGAAGCGGTGGACGCCGCCAAGTGGAACGAGATGTATCAGACGTATGTGGCGGACCGCCACGCTCTGGGCATGGAGGAGTTCTTCCGCGAGGCCGGCAATCTGCAGGCCTTGCAGGAGCTCATGGCGCGCATGCTGGAAGCGGTGCGCAAGGGCTACTGGACACCGGATCAGGCAGTCATTGACGACCTGGGCCAGCGTGTCGGTGATCTGGCCACCGAGCTGCAGATGGTCTGCGAAGCCGGGCAATGCGAAGACCCCTTGCTGCAGACGCTGGTAGCCGCGAATCTCGTGCCGGCCCCCGCACTGCCGGTCGCGGCTCTGGCCGCCGGTGCCAGTCAGGCCACCGCGCCGGCGGAGGCGGCTGCACCACAGGCAGAGAATCCGAGTTCGGCAAGCACGCAGGCGCCGCAGCCTGTGCAGGGCTTCGCCATGGAAGTCAGCACCTTGAACAACGACATGCAGGAGGCCCCGCGGGCCGTCGCGCCCTGGGAAAACCTCCTGAGCCTGCTGCTTCTGCTGGTCAGCGCCGTGCTTGGCTTCCTGCGCAGGACACGCGACGAGAACACACAACACACACCCCCCAGGGGCCTTGCCTCATCGAGACACTCACCATGACAACACCGACCACCGCCCGAGGATTCCTGCACTCACGCCTGACACTTGCGCTGCTCGCCGCAGGACTTGGCCTGCCCGGCCTGGGGCTGGCAGCCGATGCGCCCGACACGGTGGACAGCATCGTGGTCTCGGCCACCCGCACCGCCACCTCTCTCAAGGCAGCGCCGGCCGCCGTCAGCCTGATCGACCGCGAGGCTCTGCAGCGCTTGACCCTGTTCACGCTGGATGAGGCGCTCGGTCGCACGGCAGGCGTGATGAATCGCCGCACCAAGGGCTTCATGGAAACCACGCCGTCGCTGACCATGCGCGGACTGAGCAATTCCCGCGATGCGCTGGTGCTTGTCGATGGAGTGCCGCAGAACGACTCGCGCAACGGCCAGGTCAACTGGACCATGATCGACAGCGAGAACGTGGAGCGCATGGAGGTGGTACGGGGGCCTTTCTCGAGCCTGTATGGCGGCAATGCGCTCGGGGGTGTCGTCAGCATCTTCAGTCGCGTGCCTGAACGCAGCGGCCTCGGCGTCAGACTGGGCAGCGGGGGCAGCGCCGGCTCGGTGGCACCCGAGGACTTTCGCGACATCGCCGTGCAGGGCAATCACAAGGCCACTGACACGCTGAACCTGGCGTTGAGTTACCGACTGCGCGAGACCGACGGTTATCCCACCACACACGTCAATGTCGCCAGCACCGTGATCAACGCCCTGCCCGCCGGCACAACCGGCTGGACGCCCTACACCACCAATGTGGGAGCGTCCAGCAATCTGATCGGTGACATGGGCGACAACTGGTACGAAGACGAGTCCTGGAGTGCCCGCCTCAACTACACGCCGGACGAGGTCACACGTCTCGATCTGAGCTATGCCGAGTCGGAGGCGCCCTACGGCTACGACGCCCCCAATTCCTATCTGCGCACGGCGGCCGGCGCCGCAACCTATGCCAATGTGACGGCAGCCACATGGCTGAATGGCGCCCTGTTCGCGCGCGGCGGCGACACGCAGCAGCGCAATGTGGGGCTGAACTTTCGCACTCGCAGCGGGGACATCAATTACAGCCTCGCCGTGGGCTATCTCGACAAGTCCACCACCACGGTGATTGCCGGACTCACCCTGGCCAATGCCGGTCACGCCTCGCTGAGCCCGGTCACCTTCGCGGCCGGCGATGGTCGTCTCTCACCCGCCGCGCAGTCACAGCGGCACAGTGTGGATTTCCAGCTGGATTTCGCCGTCACCGACGCGCACACCCTCGTGCTGGGCGTGGCCGAGATGCGTGGCGAGGTGACGGAGGAACGCTGGAGTCTGCGCAACTGGGCCGACCCGTCTTCCAGGTACTTCATGGGTTCCGATGCGCAGGGCAAGGACGTGATCCGCTCGCTTTACGTGCAGGATGCCTGGTCACTGAGTGACAAGCTGACCGCGTATCTCGGGGCGCGCCAGGACTGGTGGCAGATGACGGGTGGCAGAGCGCGCTCGTTCACTCTCGCCGGGGCGACAGGCGTGAATCACTACGATGCCGTGAAGGAGTCGGCCTTCAGCCCGAAGGTGTCGCTGGTCTATCGCCTCACGCCGGACACCACGCTGCGCGGCTCGGCGGGCACGGCGTTCCGGGCGCCGAATCTGTTCGAATTCTTCGGCACTGCGCAGCTCGGAGGCAATCAGTTCGTGGGCAATCCCGATCTGCAGCCCGAATCGCTGTTCTCCTGGGAAGTCGGCGTGGACCACAGCTTCCAGAACGACATCAACCTTATCCTCACCCTGTATCGTTCAGACGTGGAGGACCGCATCGCCACACAGACCGTGGCCGGCATCAGCCGTCCGGCCAATGTCGCGGAAGCGAGAATCGAAGGGGCGGAACTCGCCATCAGTGGGCCACTGCCGGGAGGCCTGCGCTGGGAGGCGAACTACACGCATACCGACACGGAAGTGACGCGCGACCCCGTCGCGAGTGTGGTGGGCAAGCAATTGCCCCATGCGCCGGAGAAAATGTACAACCTGGCGCTGCATTGGGAGCGCGGAGACTGGACGCTCTCGGCGAATCATTACCACCAGAGCAAGCGCTTCACCAATGTGGGCAACACGGACGTGGTGACCGGTGTCCCCGGTTCCACGGATGAATTCACCTTGACGGACCTGAAAGCTGGTTACGTCTTCTCGGAGACAATCAGCACCTCTTTGGGCGTCAACAATGTCTTCGACGAGGAGTACAACCAGTTCTACCGCAGCCCCGGGCGATTCTGGTTTGCCGAGGTGCGGCTGCAGTACTGACGCACCCCCTGCGACACCATGTCACAGCGTCAGGGCAGTGCAGGAAGGGTAAAGTGCGGATCACACACGTCGAAGGTCCCCCGACTTGCACGTGTGTACGGGGTGGTGTGCTACGACAGGCACACTGCCCTGTTTTCTTTCAGAGGCTCACTTTTCCTCGATCTTGCTCATCTGCTTGCCACAGCAGATTTCCTGGTGCGGCATGGTGCCGGGGCACGGGCAGCCCTTCACATAGATGATCTCTGCCTTGCAGGAATCACAGCGGAAACGATCACCGGTTTGTCTGGACATGGCTTTTCTCCTGTTCATGGTCATGGGGAAACGGTCGGGCTGCGCCGTGCAGCCACGCTTGGATAGTGTCACCGGCGGCGGGCTCGGGCAATCGCGAGGCTGCGGGTTTCCCCGGGTTTTCTGCGCTGGATCAAGAAAGCGCCGGAAATCCCGCGCAAAGCGGGCACTGCGACAAGATGTCACGTTCCCTTCACCGTTCCCCGCGCCTAGAGTCAGGCCAAACAGCCCTGTGGAGATCCCTCGATGACGCAACGCGATGTCCAGTTCACCGTGACCGGCATGCACTGCGGCGCTTGCGAGAAGGCAATCGTCAAGGCCGTGTCCGCGCTGCCGGGCATCGTCCGCGCGAGCGCCAGCTACGAGAAGGGCCAGGCGCTAGTGTGCTACGACGATGACAGGACCACGGAAGCCGCGCTCATCGCTGCCATCGAAGCGGCGGGCTACGAGGTGCCTGCCGTCACACATCCCGTCACGCTCATGGCGCCGGATGCAGGCCACCCGCGACTGCGCGCCTTTCTGCTGTTCCTGGCGTTGCTGATCGGCATCGGTGCGCTGGTGCAGTGGGGGCGCGGCATGATGCCCGGCATCATGCAGCAGATGAATGCCCAGCCGGGCGCCGCCATGCTGTTCGGTCTGGGCTTTCTGACGGGATTTCACTGCATCGGCATGTGCGGCAGCTTCGTGGTGAGCTATGTCGACAGCCGCACCTCCCTGCTGCAGTCCGCGCTCTCACACGCAGCCTATGGCGGGGGCAAGACGCTGTCCTACACCACGATCGGCGGGCTGTTCGGCCTGCTGGGCAGTCTGCTCACCATCACGCCGCTGATGCGTGGCTATGCCGCGCTGTTCGCCGGGGTGTTTCTGCTGCTGTTCGGCCTGAAGATGCTGAACGTGCTGCCGCTGCTGCGTCACCTGACGCTGCGTCTGCCGACGGCGTTCACCCGCGAGGTCAACGCGCAGATCGACAAGCGCCGGCATCCGCTCAGCATCGGCCTGCTCAACGGCCTGCTGCTGGGCTGCGGCCCGCTGCAGGCGATGTACGTGATGGCGGCGGGCACAGGCAGCGCGGTGGAAGGCGCCACGCTGCTCTTTTTCTTCGGCCTGGGCACCCTGCCCCCGCTGCTGGGCTTCGGCTTCTTCGCCAGCTATCTGTCGCACAAGCGGGTGCGACAGCTGATTCAGGTGTCCGGCCTGCTCGTGATCATGATGGGGCTGATGATGGCCAACCGGGGCTGGATGCTGCTCAGCGCAGGCTGATGGACGTGCCCTGCACGTTCACGGCAGCGCCCACCCCGAAGGTGACGGGGGTGTCGACACGAATGGTCTGGCGTTCGCCAGTGTCCATCTCCACGGTGATGTCGGTGTAGCTCACGGCATTGCGATTGCGCTCGATGTTGTTGCCCAGCAGGGCCCCGCCCACGACGCCGGCCACGGTCGCGATCTGCTGACCACTGCCGCCGCCCACTTGATTGCCCGCCACGCCGCCCACGATGCCGCCGATGACAGCGCCGACGCCGGTCGTCTGCCCTTGTTCAACCACGGGCGTGATGGCCACGACGGTGGCACAGGTACGGCAGACCTCGACCACGGCCGGCGCCTGGGTCGCGGCCGGCGTGGCAGCGGGCGCAACGGCCTGCTGCGGCGCTGCAGCGGCGGGTGCCTGAACGGCAGCGGCGGGCGCTGTCGTGGAGGATTCGGGGGTGCAGGCCGCCAGAATGGCGAGGGCGAGAAGGCTGCCTGTCAGCTTGGAAAAGATGCGCACGATGGGGAAACTCCGAGAATGAACTGTGGAAGAGCTCACAGCTTGACACAGTCGCTGTTCAAATTCTGTGCAACAGCCTGCAATTTGCGCGTGTGGCAGTGCTACTCTTCGGGGGCAGGCCCGGTGCCCCGCTCCCGGCGGCTCCCGGCCGTTGCCGCCCATCCCGTCACTCAAGGAGTCCCCAGAATGAGAAAACTCACACGCACCCTCGGCGTCGCCCTCACCCTCGCGGCCGTCACCACGGCCTCCCTGCCCGCCCCGGTCATGGCCGACCTCATCGACACCCAGACCCTGGCCGCGCAGGCCGAGGTGCAGACACAGCGCGACGCGCTGCGCCTGCTGGTGGCACGCGACGATGTGCGCGCGGCGCTGGCCCAGCGTGGCGTGAGCGCGGCGGATCTGGATGCCCGCATCCATCAGTTGACCCCGGCCGAACTGCTGCAGATCCAGCAGCAGATGGATGCCCTGCCCGCCGGCAGTGGCGCGGTGAGCCTGGTGCTGAGCGTGATCCTGATCTTCTTCCTGCTCGATCTGCTGGGCGCCACGGACGTGTTCCCGCGCATCTGACGCTGGACATGAGACTGCAGTCACTCGGCAAGGCCCTGGCCAGCCTGACGCTGGCGGGCTTGTTGACCGCCTGTGCCGGCACGCCCCAGAGCGACAGCCTGCTGGCGCAGCAATCGCGTGCCCCACGGGAGCCGGTGCTGCTGCGCCAGGTGCCTTTCTTTCCCCAGGAACTCTATCAGTGCGGCCCCGCCGCCCTGGCCACCGTGCTGCAGAGCAGCGGCGTGGCGGTGACGCCCGAGGCCCTGGTGCCACTCGTCTATGTGCCCGCGCGGCAGGGCTCGCTGCAGATCGAGATGATCGCCACGGCGCGCAGCCATGGCCGACTGGTGCAGCAAGTGGCCCCGAGCATGGAGGCATTGCTGGCGGAGGTGCAGGCGGGCCAGCCCGTGCTGGTGCTGCAGAACCTGGCGCTGGACTGGTATCCGCGCTGGCACTATGCGGTGGTGAAGGGCTTCGATCTGGAACGCGGCCGCCTGATTCTCAATTCCGGCCTGCAGGAGAACTACGCGATGCCGCTGCAGGTGTTCGAGCGCACCTGGGCCCGCGCCGACCACTGGGGCATCGTGACCCTGGTGCCGGGCACCCTGCCCGTCAGTGCCGCGCCCGACGCCTATTTCCGCGCGCTGGTCGAGCTGACGGGACACGTGGTCCCCCAGGACTTGCTGCAGGCGTATCAGGCCGGCCTGCAGCGCTGGCCACAGGAGCGCGAACTGCAGATGGGTCTCGGCAATCTGCTGGCGTCACTGGGGGAACACGACGCCGCGCGCGCGGCCTTCGCCGGCGTGCTGCAGACGCATCCCCAGTACGCCCCCGCCCACAACAATCTGGCCTACACGCTCTTGGTCCTGGGCCGTCCCGCCGAGGCCCTGCCCCACGCCGAACAGGCCGTGGCGCTGGGCGGCGAGCTGCTGCCGAGCTATCAGGCGACGCTGCGCAGCGTGCGCGCCGCCCTGCCCTGAGCCGTGGCCTACTGCGGATTCACGCAGGCCACTTCGCCGTTCTTCATCACCGTGTGGATGTCACGCACATTGCTGATGTTCTCGAAGGGATTGCTGTTGAGAATCACCAGGTCGGCGATGTAGCCACGGGCGATACGACCCAGCTGCGAACCGGCGCCGAGCGCCTCGGCGGCATCGCTCTGCGCCGAGCGCAGCGCCTGGGCCACGCTGAGGCCCGCCCCCACGTAGATCTCCAGTTCACGGTGCAGCGAGTCGGCATGCGTCACGAAGGGCGAGTCGGTGCCCGCCACAATGCGGCCGCCGCCATCGACGATGCGCTTGAGGATGTCCTGCTGCACGGCCAGATCACTGCCACGCTCCGACAGCGCCATGGTGGGCGTGACGATGACGCGGGACTGGGTGATCAGCGCGATCACGTCCTGGTACGAGCGGTCCAGCCGCGAGGCCTTCATGGAGAAACCGCGCCGGCTGGTGGCCGCGAGGTGCTCCATCTGGTCGGCGCCGTTGGCCACTGCCGGATAGAGCTCGTGGGACGAGACGGGAATGCCCGCTTCGTGGGCCAGCTCGATGGCCCGCTTCTGCACGGTGTAGTCCTGGCGCACATAGCTCTTGTACATGTTCAGCTGCAGCTCGGTGGACAGCCGCGCGGAGTCCTCGATGCGCACCAGGTCCTCCACGGTTTCAGAGACACCATAGGACACGCGTGTGCCCTCGTTGAGCGGGCCGGCCGTGAAGACACGCGGCCCCGGTCGCCGTCCGGAGGCCACTGACTCGCGCCGCTCGACGGCGTGATAGGGGTCATCGCCCGTCTCGCGCACCGAGGTGATGGCATGGCACAGGTACATGTTGCCCAGCATGATGCCCTGGGTGATGGACTGGTGCGTGTGGTTCTCGATGAGCCCGGGCATCACGAACTGCTGACCGGCCTGAATCAGTGTGCCCACCGGCTGGCTGAAGCCGGCCTGACGGATGTCGGTGATGACGCCGTTCTGGACCACGATGTCCACGCTGGGAATCCAGCTGTCCGAGAAACCGTCGTACATGCGTCCGGCGCGAATGGTGTAGGAGGACTCCGGCAGTGCCTGTGTCCACATGGGCTTGATGGCCAGCTCCCGGGTGCTGCGCGTGGCCTTGTCCCACAGCAGGATGTCCTCGCCGTCGATGTAGATGAGCTTGCTGCCATCGGCCGACCAGCTCGGGTTCTCCCCTGCCGCCGCAATCAGCGTGGACTCGCCCAGCTCGCCGCTGGCATTCATGGGGGCCGACCATAGAGCGCCGTCAATGCGATAGACGATCTCGCCGGTGCTCGACCACGTGGGCCGGTTGTGCTGGCGCCGCCCCAGGGACTTGCCCTCCACCGGCGAGATCATCAGCTTCTCGCCCTGGCCGTCCGCAGGCAGCAGGTACAACACATTCTTGCCCTCGCGGAAGCGGCTGTTCATGGGTTCGCGGTAATACACCACCACCTTGCTGCCGTCGGGCGACCAGGACGGTGCGCTCGGGCCGAAGATGGTGTCGGCGATCACGATGTCGCTGCCGGTGGCCAGGTCGAACACATTGACGGTGGCCGAGATGAAGATGCTGTTGCCGCTGTCGGCCAGATAGGCCAGCTTGCTGCCATCGGGCGACCACACTGGCGAGTTGGCCGGGCGCAGCAGGTCGGTGATGCGGCGCTGATTGCCCGTGGCCACGTCCAGCAGCCAGATGTCCGCCTTGCCTTCGCGGTCGGACACGAACGCGATCTGGCTGCCATCGGGCGACCAGCTGGGTGACATGTCGATGTAGACATCGTCCGTGACATTGCGCGGCGGTGTGCCGGCGGCCAGATCGGCCAGCCAGAGATCGCCCAGGGCCGCGAAGGCTGCCTGACTGCCATCGGGCGAGAGCACCGGGTCGACGATGCCCAGGGCCTCGCGCGGTGTCTGATCGGTGAAGTCATAGGTGCGCCGCTCATAGGGCGTGCGGTCGAGAGTGACGGTGGCAGAGAACGGCACGTTGCGGCCGGGCACACCGTCGCGGGACACCGATTTCACGGCGCCGTCAGCGGTGTAGAAGATCATGCCATCGGGCGCGAGCGTGGGCCGGAAGGGAAACACGTCGCCGCCGTCGACCAGCCGCGTGATGCGCGAACCGTCCACCTGCACGCTGGCCAGGTAGCTCGTGTCCTCGCCGATGCCGACGATGTAGAGCTCCTGCCCGTCGGCAGACCACTGCGGCGCGCCGAGCAGGGGCGCGCGGTACAGCTCGCGGGCCTGGGTGCCGGGCGTGAGCGAGCGCACCATGAGGATGTTCTCCGGCCCGTCGATGACATAGGCCAGCAGATTGCCGGCGGGCGAGAGTGCCGGGTAGACCGCATTGCCGACCCCGGAAAAATACGCCGTGCCCGGCATCACATAGCCGGTTTCCTGGGCGGTGGTGAGCTGGGTGCGCACGCCGCTGTCGAGGTTGGTGGACCACAGCGAATAGCCGCCGTTCTCGTCACTGGCGTAATAGAGCGTGCTGCCATTGTTGCTGTAGGACGGGTAGCGCGCATCGCCGCCGCCATCGGGCAGCCGGGCCAGCGCGCTGCCATCGGGGGCCACCGTCCACACCGAGAAGGCATCGCCGACGAACCCATAGAACGCCAGACTCTCGCCGTCCGGATTCCACACCGGCTCCTGCGCGTCCATCTCCGGCGGCGTGATGGCGGTGGCCGTGCCGCCCGTGGCCGGCACCGACCACAACGTGCCCTGCAGCGCCAGCACGAAGGTCTGTCCATCGGGCGACAGCGCTGCCGCCATGTTGGTGCCCTCGGTCATGGTCACGTCCACCAGCACCCGTTCCTGGGCGACAAGCGGGCCTGTCGCCAAGGTGGCGAGCAGTGCCCAGAAACCTGCCAGGCGCGCGCGGGCCGGGCGGTGAAATCCTGCAATCATCGGGGTTCTCCTGAATTCGAAAGGCTTGGTCAGAATGTGCTACATCGCCCTGGCACAAGCAAGCGCCCCGCGGTAGTGACGCCGGGGGCGCAGGCCCGTGCCCGCCGCCTCAGAAGGCGTGGCGGATGCTGGCGTAGGTGTAGCGGCCCTGGGGCTGGTGCAGATTGCCCAGATACCCGCCCGAGGCCAGCGGCGGCTGCTCGTCGGTCAGGTTGCGCGCCCCGACCCGCAGCGTGGTCTCGCCATCCAGCAGTCCGGACATACTGTACTGAGCGTACAGATTGTAGGTCTGCAGCGAATCCACCACCCAGGGGTTGCGATTCGCATCCAGCACGGTGGGCTGCAGCACCTCATCGGTGTACTGCGTCATGAAGCCCACCTGCATCGGTCCACGACTCCAGGTGGCCGAGAGGGTCCACTTGATCTCCGGGTTGCCAGCCTGCGCAATGAGATCGGAGAAGCCGGTGAGCGGCACCGCCGCATTGATCACGCCGGCCGTCTTGGCATCCAGCAGGATCTGCTGCTGGGGCGCCGCTTCCTGGAAGAAGTCCTCAAGCTTGGTCACGTTGAAGTTCAGGGTCAGATCGCCAAGATCCCCGAACTCGTTCTGATACACCACGCCGAAATCGATGCCGCCCACTTCCAGCGGACGCAGGTTGGTGAACGCAGCGTTGACATAGAGCACCTCACCGGCCGGGGCAATGCCGGTGCCGGCAAAGGCGGCGATCTCGGCAGGCGTCGGTGCCGCACGGCCCACCAGGGGATTGGTGCCGCCGCTCAGACGTGCCAGGTAATCCAGGTTCATCGCCGACTGTTCGTCCAGCACGCCGACGATGCCGGTCTGCTGGATGTTCCAGCGATCGACAGTGATGATCACACTGCCCAAGGCATCGGGAATGAACATGGGCTCGAACACCACTCCGTAGGAGAAGCTCTCGGACTCCTCCGGCACCAGATCGGGATTGCCCTGGCGCAGGCCCGGCACGCCGTAGCTCTGGGTGCAGGTCGCATAGCTGGTGATGCGGCCGGCACGCAGGTCGGCCTCGCACTTGATGTAGTCGGTGCGCCCGTTCAGACGCTCCAGCAACGGAATGTTCAGCACCTCCAGATTGGGCGCCTTGAAACCTTCGGACCAGGAGCTGCGCAGGCGCACGCCCTCGATCACATCCCAGGAGCCGGCCACCTTGGGCTTGGCGACATCGCCGATGTCGTTGTAGTCCTCGTAGCGCCCGGCGATCTGCAGGTCCATGGCCTCGATCAGCGGGATGTCCATCTCGGGCGACACCAGCGGAATGCCGAACTCCACGTAGGCCGAGGTGACCTTGCGGTCGCCCTTCACATCGGGCGAGGGGCTGTGACCCATCAGATCACTGCCATACACGGTGCCGTAGACCATGTCGGTGTAAGTGACGGACGTGTCCTGGCGCGAGTCCCGATTGTCCTCGTACTTCTCGCTGCGCAGCTCGACGCCGGCGGCCATGCCGATGTCACCCCCGGGCAGGCTGAAAAGGTCAGGCCTGGAAACCTTGAAGTCCCACAGTGCCAGCGAGGCGGTATTCTCGCGCACCGCCACGATGCGCATGCTGTCGATGGTGGAGGCCAGGTTGGCGGAGCCCGGTGCCGGGTTCGGGAAGAAGCTCAGATCACCGCCCTGGAAGGGGTTGTAGGCATCCGGCGTGGTCCTTGCCATTGCCATCTGCGTGGCGGAGCTGCTGGCATGGTCCTGGGAGTCGGTCACCGTGGCGTCGTTGTAGAGCAGGGCCGACTCCCACGACCAGCCACCCGCCTCGCCACGCAGGCCGGCGAGGAAGCGCGACTGATGGTTCTCGACATGGATCAGGCGGCCGCCGAAATCCCAGAAGCTGAGATTGCGGATCTGGATGGGCAGACCGGACGCTGGAATGTTCAGTCCAGGCAGACGATTGGGCGAGCCCACCGGGCCCAGCGGGTTCCAGTAGGCATTGGCCGGCATGTAGATCGGGGTGGAGGCCAGCGACGAGGGCGGCGCTCCCAGCGCTTCGGTCTCGGCGTTGTAGAGTCCCAGCTCGCCGAAGAAGGCGACGTCCTCGCTGAGCTCGTAATTGACGAAGGCGAAGGTGTTGTAACGCTCGGCCGAGGGCAGCACGGTGGCGCCGTCGTAGAAGCGGCTCTCGGAGCGCAGGTCGCGCTTGTTGTTGGCCGTCACCGCGCCCGTGGCCAGACACTTGCCGTTGCCCAGCTGATAGCCGCAGCCGCTCAGTGTGCTGGGCTGCACCAGGAAATTGCCGGCGGCGTCGGTGAAGGCCACGCCGTTGGAGCGGATGGCGCCGGTGTTGCCCAGACCCTGGAAGCCGCCCCAGGGCGAGGTGGTGGAGCGCTGGTCAAACGCGACCAGGCCTTCGAAACTGGTGCCGCGCACCAGGTCGCGACGATCGGAGTACAGCAGGTAGTCCTGGGAGTCCGCCATGATGGCGTCCTTCTGGCTGGTGCCGACGTAGAGCGAGAGATTGCCGCGGCCCTCGTCGAAGTCGGTGCCGAACACGGCATTGGCCGTCCACTCGTCCCCCTCGGCGGAACCATACTGCATGTCGATCTCGACGCCTTCGAAATCCGACTTCAGCACATTGTTCACGACACCTGCCACGGCATCGGAGCCGTAGAGCGCGGCAGCGCCGTCCTTGAGAATCTCCACCCGCTCCAGACCAGACACGGGCAGCGCATTGACGTTGTAACCGAACACCGGCGTCTCGTTGTCAGTCTGTGACGTGGGGTGCACCACCGAGCGGCGGCCATTGAGCAGCAACAGGGTGTTGCCCTGGGCCAGGCCGCGCAAGCTCACCGTCGAGACGTCGCCGCGCGCGGCATTGGAATTGCCGCCGCCGAGATAGGTGCCGTTGAAAGTGATGTCGCCGGCTTCTGGAATGGAACGGAACAAATCATCGCCGGAGACGGCCGCGGAGCTGTCGATGGCGTCGGTGCCCACCACGGTCACGGGCAGAGCGCCGGTGATGCGTGCACCGCGAATCTGCGAGCCGACCACCACGACTTCCTCGATGGTGGCCTCGGTGTCCTGGGCGTGCGCTGCCTGCGCGGCAAGGCCCATCAGCAGGGCACTGCTGAGAGCGGTGAACAGGGCATTGCGTTGGAATTGCGGTATGCGGTTGATCGTCATGACAAGTCCCCTGAGAGTATGCACGTGATGAAGCGGCAATACTCAAGGCGCCAGCTGTCCTTCATCGGGGAAGGAGTGTGGGCAGTCGCCTTGCGTACACACAGGGTTTTGCACAAAGCAGGCCAGCATTGCGCGGGCACCAGAACAAGGCAGGCGGCGCGCGAGCGGTGTCCGCCATGGCGCACGGGCCCTTCACACGGCCATGCGCCACGCACGAAAGCCGCACGGAGCCTCACTGCAGCCACTGCAATCGCGTGCACCATCTGCGTCATGCCAAGCGAAGAATCCCGTCAAAACAGGTGTTGCGGAATGTTCGGTGCACCATTTTGAAAGAGGGAAAAAGCCCGCCATGACAGCCTTCTCCCCGCAATGAGGCAGAATGCTCACGCTGGCGCGCACGGTATCCGCGCAGATGCACCACGACACTGCACTGCCATGAACAGGATGAAAGGCTGCCGCCCGAAATGCAGAAAGCAGGCGCGAAGGCCTGCTTTCCGGTGAACACAAAGAACTGTACGACGCGGTTCAGAACGCCATGGCGGCGGCCTCGCGACGCATGTCGGCACCCGGACGCAGGATGCCGTTGGGCAGCTTCTGGATCATCTGCAGACTGCCGTAGTCGGCCGTCCAGCCCTCGGTCACGCTGACCTCATGCCCGCGCGCGGCCAGCGCCTGGCGGGTGGCGGGCGACAGGCGGGATTCCAGCCCCAGCTCCGCGCCATTGCCGGCGCGAAAGCGCGGTGCCTCCACTGCCTGCTGGGGCGAGAGGCCGAAGATCAGGGACTGAATGACGCCCTGCACCACGAACTGCGGCTGCCCGCCTCCGCCCGGCGTGCCCACCGCCATCTCGAAGCCGTCGTCATTGGTGATGAGCAGGTTCATCAGCGTGTGCATGGGCCGCTTGCCCGGCGCGATCTGGTTCGGGTGGCCCTCCACCAGCGAGAAACCCGCGCCCCGGTTGTGCAGCACGATGCCGGTGGCCGGGTCCATGAGGTTCGAGCCGAAGGTGCCGTAAAGACTCTGTATCCAGCTGACGGCATTGCCCTCGGCGTCCACCACCATCAGGTAGACGGTGTCCCCGCCTTCATCCACCTTGGCATTGGCCGCCACGAAGATCTCGTCACCAAATCCAGCCTCCACTTCCAGCGCGGCCATCTCGGTCACCGTTGCCGCGCGGCGCTGCAGGTAGTCGACATCCAGCAGCTGCGGCACTGGCACCTCCGCCATGCGCATGTCCGCCACCCAGCGGTCGCGATCCGCGAAGGCCAGCTTGGAATACTCCACCAGGTGGTGCAGCAGTTCAGGGGAGTTGGAGCCGAGAGTTTCCAGCGGCAGCGTGTCGGCCATGGTCAGCATCTGCAGCGCGACGATGCCCTGGGAATTGGGTGGCATGGTGTAGACCTCGCGGCCACGGAAGCTGATGGACACCGGGTCCAGCCACTGCGCTTCATGGGCGGCGAAGTCCTCTGGGCGCAGGTGTCCCCCTTCAGCCTCGATGAAGGCGGCAATCGACTGACCCAGCTCACCGCCATACATCGCCTGTGGCCCTTGCTCGGCCAGCAGGCGCAGACTCGCGGCCAGCTGCGGGCTGCGCAGCAGATCGCCCGCCTTCAGCGGCTCGCCACCCGGCCGGTACACGGCCTGGCCCGCGGGGTTCAGCCGCGCCGAGGCTTCGTGCAGATCTTCGGCCAGCGTCGCACTCACCATGAAGCCTTCCTCGGCCACGTCAATGGCCGGCTGCAGGGCTTCTGCGAGGGAGATCGTGCCATAGCGCTCCAGCGCGGCCGCCCAGCCGGACACGGCCCCCGGCACGGTGACACTGCCGGAGCCGGAGCCCGGCACGCGGCTGAGCCCCTTGTCGGTGAAGAAGGCGGGCGTGCCCACGGCCCCGGCCGCCCCCGAGGCATTCAAGGCGGTGACCTGGCCCGTGTCTGCTTCATAGAACAGCCCGAACATGTCGCCGCCCACACTGTTCATGTGGGGGCGCACCACTGCCAGCACGCCGGCCATGCTCACGGCCGCATCGACGGCATTGCCGCCCGCGCGCAGCACTTCGTAGCCCACCTGGGACGCCAGCGGATGCTCCGACACCACGGCACCGCGCAGGCCGCCCACTTCGGGTCGGATATCCGAGCCGGCCAGTTCCGGCGCGATCTGCTCCGATGTCGCCACTTCCACCAGCGCACTTGCCGGCGGGGCGGCGACCGGCGGCGTGGCGGTGGCGGCAGGGTCCTGTGGCGAGCAGGCAAATAGAAGACAGGTGGCACCGAGCAGGGGCAGCAAGCGATTCATGGCGGTCAACCTCGTGGCAATGGGGCGTTGAGTGGAATGTTCGTTACCAGACGATCTCTTCGCCAGCCAGCGGCGGCGTGGTGGCAGGCACGATGCGGTGCTGCGTGGCCTGCTCGTAGGAATAGCCCAGGCGGAACAGCGTGGCCTCGCTGAAGGGACGCCCAAGGAATTCGATGGAGATGGGCAGGCCTTCGGAATTCACGCCGGCCGGCACCACCAAAGCCGGCAGGCCGGTGATGGCGCTGACCGGATTGTCCCGCGGCCCGCGATCGCCGGTGCCCAGCGGAGGGGCCGCGAGTCCCTTGAACGGGTGCACCAGCGCGTCGAGTTCGTACTTGTCCATCAGCGCCACGAGGATGCCGCGGATGTTCTCGCGATTCTTCAGCTTGGCCAGATAGAGCGGGTCGAATTCCGTCGAGCCTTCGTCGATGTATTCCTGATAGTCCTCGCGCAGGCGTTCCAGCATCTGACCGGAGTCCACCAGCGACTGCAGCGTGGGGTATGGCAGCGTGTCGCCGCGCCGCGCGGCATAGGCGCGGAAAGTCTCGGTGAATTCCTCGGTGCTGGCGCGCGCCAGCGGGAAGAAGGCCACCAGATCGATGCCGGTGCTGAGCCCGTCCATCACCACGGCGCCCTGCTGCTTCAGCACCTCGATCTGCCCCTCGATCAGGCCGTTGATCTCGGCGTATTCGGCACCCTCGCGGAACAGGTCGCGCAACACGCCGATGCGTGCTCCGCGCAGGCCGTCCTCGCGCAGGAAGCTCGTGTAGGGTTCTTCGGGAATGCGGCCCAGCGAGGCGTGGGTGAACAGGTCCTCGGCATCCAGGCCCTTCATGTAAGACGCCATGAGTGCCGCGTCCCACACACTGCGCGCCATGGGGCCGGCACGGTCCTGGGTGTAGGAGATCGGCAGCAGGCCGGCGCGGCTGATCAGGCCCTGAGTGGGTGCGAGGCCCACGAGCGAGCTGTTGGACGACGGGCTGCGGATGGACGCGCCGGTCTCGGTGCCCAGGCCCAGGGCCGCGAAGCCCGCGGTGACACTGACGCCGGGCCCCGCGCTGGAGCCGCCGGGATTGCGTGTGAGGTCGTAGGGGTTGAGCGTCTGCCCCGCCACCGAGCTCAGGCCCATGGAGCCCAGATTGAATTCATCCAGATTGCCCTTGCCGAGGATGATGGCGCCGGCGTCCTTGAGCTTGCGGATCACCGTGGCGTCGCGCAGCGGATAGGTGTCGGCATAGCCAATGGCACCGCCTGAAGTGGGCGCATCCACGGTGTCGACGGTGTCCTTCACCATGATGGGAATGCCGTGCAGCGGCGAGCGCGGCCCGCTCGTGCGACGTTCCGCATCGAGTTCGCGCGCGCGCTCCAGCGCATTGGGGGCCACCGAAACCACCGCACGCAGCGTCGGCCCCTGCAGATTGTAGGCCTCGATGCGGGCGAGATAGCGCTGCACCAGCTCCTCGGAGGTGAGCGTGCCCGCCTCGAACGCTCGGTTGATATCCTGCACGGTGGCGCTGCGCAGATCGATCTGGGCCTGCGCCTGCGCCGCACCGAGCATCACGAGGGCGAGCAGCCAGCGCCGCAAGCCACGAATCAAGCAATCTGTTTCGGCCATTCCACTACTCCTTGAAAAGCTGCAAAGGTGTCGCATCTCACACGTGACGAAGGGGCGTGTGAGCTGCAGCTGCGGAATGAAGGAGCAAGAACTGCGCCAGCGCGCCATGAGCAGGAAATCCGCGGCCTGCAGCCGGCAGCACAGGGCGAAGCAGAGCAAATCTGGATTGAATCGGTGCGTCAGCGGGCTGCACAGGCACAAGGATTGTGCAATCGCCCGCCCTGCTGCAGGCGAGTGAGGGTTCCGGCGGCTGGACAGGAATGGACGAAATCTGTCCAAACTGGTGTAAGATGCCGCCCGCACTCTCGCCCACAAGAACAATGTGTCCATGAGCTCCATCGCGCGCATCACCGACCGCTTCAACACCTCGCTGCTGAGCACCCTGTGCGTCAGCAGTCTGATCATCTGCGTGCCGTCGCTTGTTTATAATCTGTTCAAAGGCAACCTGGCGATCGCGGCGGCGCTGGCCGGCATGAGCCTGAGTTTCGGCATCACCCTGTGGAACATCCAGAAGGAAGGCGTGACCTCGCGCAACGCACTGCTGCTGGGCGGCACCCTGACCGTGGTCATCAGTGCACTGATCTTCCTGGTGGGCGGCCCTGCCCTGCTGTGGCTCTACCCGCTGACCGTGGCCAACTACGTGATCCTGCCGGCGCGCCGTGCCCTGCTGCTGAATCTGCTGGCTGTCGCCCTGGCCGTGCCCGCCTCGCTGAGCGACAGCAGCATCGCCATTCGCTTCTTTCCCAGCATGCTGCTGGTGATCCTGTTCCTGCACATCTTCTCGCTGCAGCTCAAGGCCCATTCCCAGCTCACCAATCAGTTGATCACCCAGGACAAACTGACCAGCACGGGCAACCGCCGCGCGCTGGACGAACTGCTGGAACGCATCCAGAACCGGCCTCAGGGGCAGTCCACCCAGATCGCCATGCTCATGCTGGATCTTGACCGCTTCAAGGCGATCAATGACACCTTCGGCCACCCGGAAGGCGACAAGGTACTGCAGGCTTTCTCCAGCCTGATCGCCGGCCGGCTGCGCCGCGGCGACCACTTGTTCCGCTTCGGCGGCGAGGAATTCGTGGTGGTGCTGGAAGGCGCCAGCATGGACGGTGCCATGCGGGCAGCCGAGGACTTCCGCCAGCGCGTGGCTGACGCCCACCTGGGCCCGAACGGCGATCTGACCGTGTCCATCGGGGTGGCGATGCTCGGCCCCGGCGAGTTCATCGACGTGTGGATCACCCGGGCCGATGCCGCCCTGTACGAGGCCAAGCGCCAGGGACGCAATCGCGTCTGCCAGGCCTGAGGACGGAACTGGTACATTTTTCGATCAAGCGCAGTGACAGCGCCGGCCATACTGGCCACAATTCCCCCATGACCGAACCCGACAACAAGCCGCTCCCATCCGGCGTGCGCGCCCGAACCATCGCCCTGCTCTACGCCTGCTTTGCAGGGCTGTGGATTGTGCTGTCCGACGCGGGACTGCGCAGCATCGGCTTTCCCGAGTGGCTGCTGCTGGAACTCGAGGTCTACAAGGGCCTGGCCTTCGTGGCGGTCACGAGCGGGCTGCTCTACCTCTTGCTGCGCCGGGACCAGTCCCCGCCGCTGGCGGCCGCTGCGACATCACCCCTGGCCTTGACGCACCAGGCCCCGTCCGATTCCCCCTCCGGCCAGCGCCTGTTCGCGATCATCCTGACGCTGGTTCTGCTCGTGCCCACGGTGGGCTATGGCATCCTCAATCTCAACACCCCGGTGCGCGAGCGCGAGACCTACTCCGATCTGCACGCCATCGCCAGCCTCAAGGCCGAGCAGGTGGAACTGTGGCGCCAGGCCATGCTGGCGGTCACCGCCAGCTTTCCGGGCGTGTCGCGGGCCGCGCGTGACCTGGATCTGATCGCCGCAGGCGAGCAGGTCGCACTTGGAGTGGAGAGCCTGCAGAGCCTGCAGAGTTCGCTGGAGGCCTATGCGCTGGCTGCCATGGTGGTACTCGACACGCAGGGCAACGAAGTGGCTCGCCTTGGCGAAAGCGTCGAGATGCCCGCGCAGTCGGCATCTCTGTTGGACATTGCCGCCACCACAGCGACGACACTGAACAGCGACCTGTACTTCGCCGCCGACCAGGGCGCCCGGATGGACGTGGTGCACCCTCTGCTGGCCGGTGTCGGAGCGCCAGTGAGCGGCTTTCTCGTCGTCCGCTTCGACCTGGCCGACTTCCTGTTCCCGCTGATCCATCGCTGGCCCGGCGAAAGTGAGACGGGCGAGACCAATCTGGTGCGCATCGAGGGCAACGAGGTGCTGTTCCTTCACCGCAGCGCCCACCCCGAGGACGAGGAGTCCTCTGAGCTGCGCATGCCACTGGACACGCCCGACCTGGTAGCCGCCGTAGCGCTGCGCGGTGGCATCAGTGGCGACATGCAAGGAGTGGATTATCGCGACCTGCCTGTGTTCGCCGCCTGGGCGCCCATTGCCAGCACTGGCTGGATGGTCGTGGCCAAGATGGGGGTGGACGAAGCCATGGCGCCCGTGAGCCGCATGGCCAGCTGGATCAGCCTCCTTATGCTGCTGGCGGTGGCGGCCATCACGGTGGTCATGCTGCAGCTGTGGCGGCAGCAGCAGGCCTGGCAGCTCTCGCTGCAGGTCAGCACGGCCCAGCGCGACAGCCTCATGCGGCAGTTCTACGACCTGCCCTTCCTGGGCATGGCCTTCAACTCACCAAAAGAACATGGCTGGATGCAGTTCAATGACACGCTCTGCGAGATCCTCGGCTATTCCCGCGAGGAACTGCAGCAGATGGACTGGACGCTCGTCACCCACCCCGACGACCGGCCAGCGGAGTTCGAGGCACTGGAGCGCATCATGCGCGGGGAATCCGACAGCTACCGCATGGACAAGCGCCTGCTGCACAAGAGCGGCGCCATCACCTATGCCACGCTCGACGTCAAGGCCGTGCGGGACGACGACGGCGAGGTGCAGATGCTGGTGGCCACCCTGCAGGACATCACGGAACGCAAGCTGGCCGAGCTGGCGCTGCGCAAGCTGACGCGCTATTACGCGGCGCTGAGCCAGATGAACGAGATGATCCTGCGGGAGCGGGACCCAGCCCAGATCATGGCGCAGGCCTGTCACATCGCCGAGACCAACGGCGAGCTGGCGCTGGTGTGGATCGGGCGACCGGATGCGGCCACCGGGGCAATTGCCCCCATGGCCAGCAGCGGTTCAGCGGCAGCCTATCTGGAGGAGATTCAGGTCAGCGTCGACCCGGCTCTGGCCACGGGGCAGGGCCCCGCCGCAATGGCCTACCGGGAAGCCGGCACCGCCGTGTTCAACGCCTTCCAGAGCGATCCGCGCAGCAGCGCCTGGCATGCCGCCGCCAGTCACTGGCATCTGGGCAGCTCGGCCGTGTGCCCGATCCTGCAGGGTGGAAAGCCCTGGGGCGTGATGGCCTTCTACGCCAGCGAGCCTGACTACTTCACTCCCGATCTGGTGAACCTGCTGGAGAAACTCACGGCTGACATCAGCTACGGTCTGGAAGCCCTGCAGACCCGGCAGCAGGCAGCTCAGGCCCAGGCGCAGCTGCTGCTCAATGCCCAGGCGCTGGAAGCCAGCCACGAAGGCATCTTCATCACCGATGCCGACAACCGCTTCACCATGGTGAACAAGGCCTTCTGCGCCATCACCGGCTACCGTGCCGAGGAATTGCTGGGGCAGGAACCGCGCATGCTCAGGTCCGGGCGGCAGGACCCGGCCTTCTATGCCGGGCTGTGGGAATCTCTGCAGACCCAGGGCATGTGGCAGGGGGAGATCTGGGACCGCCGCAAGGACGGCGCGGTGTTCCCGGCCTGGCTGTCCATCACCCGGGTGGGCGAGCAGCACGTGGCCATCTTCACCGACATCACGGCGCGCAAGGAATACGAGAACCACATCCAGCACATCGCCCACCACGACGTGCTGACCGACCTGCCCAACCGCGTGCTGCTGGCCGACCGCGTGGCCATGGCCATCGCCCGCGCCCATCGCGAGCACACTCGAGTGGCCCTGATCTTCATCGACCTGGACCGTTTCAAGCTGATCAATGACACGCTCGGGCACGACATCGGCGACCTGCTGCTCAAGGAAGTGGCCCGGCGCATCGTCGGCGCGCTGCGCGCCTCGGACACGGTCAGCCGTGTGGGGGGCGACGAGTTCGTGGCCCTGCTGCCGGATGTGGGCGAGGCCGAGGATGCCGCCCGCGCCGCCGCCAAGATCATCGAGGCTGTGGCCCGCCCCTATGATCTGGCCGGCCACGAGATCGTGATCACCACCAGTGCGGGCATCGCGCTTTACCCCGAGAACGGCACTGACGGGGCGGAACTGAGTCGTCTGGCCGACGTGGCCATGATGGAAGCCAAGCAGACGGGCCGCAATCGCTACCGTTTCTTTGCCGAGGAGCAGGGCCTGTCATCGACGCGCCGCCTGGAGGTGGAGAACGCGCTGCGCGGCGCGGTGGAGCGCGGTGAACTGAGTCTGGCCTATCAGCCGCAGTTCTGCCTGCTCACCGGCCATCTGTCGGGCATGGAGGCCCTGGCGCGCTGGAATCACCCGGTGCTGGGCAGCGTGCCTCCGGCGGAATTCATTCCGGTGGCCGAGGCCAGCGGGTTGATCCTGCCCATTGGCCGCTGGATTCTGCGCGAGGCCTGCCGGCAGATGAGTGCCTGGCTCGCGGCCTGTCCGCTGGAATTCCCCATCGCCGTGAACGTGTCGGCCCTGCAGTTCCGTCAGCCGGATTTCGTCAGCCTGGTGCAGGAGGCGCTGCAGGACACGGGCCTGCCCCCGACGAGTCTGGAGCTGGAACTGACGGAATCCCTGTTGATGAGCCACGCGGGCACGGTGCTGGAGAAGCTGCGCACGCTGGACGCGCTGGGGGTGTCGCTGGCCATCGATGACTTTGGCACGGGCTATTCGAGTCTGTCCTATCTGCGGCAGTTCCCGGCGGACCGGCTGAAGATCGACCAGTCCTTCGTGGCGGATCTGCCAGGCAGTGCGGACGCGGCGGCGATTGCGCGGGCGATCGTGAGTCTGGGCCTGACGCTGGGCATGCGCACCATCGCGGAGGGGGTGGAGACGCAGGAGCAGGCGCAGTTCCTGCGCGACATTGGCTGCAATCTGGCCCAGGGCTACTCGCTCTCGTGGCCGCTGACGGGTGAGCAGATGGGCCAGCTGCTGCTGGAAAAGCGCCGCCTGGGCGAACTGCAGGGTTGTGCGCAGCGTTGAGACGCTGAATACGTCGCACTGAATGCGGGTCTGGTGCCGGGCGGCAGGTCTGCGGACACGCCGTGAATCCATCCCTGGAGGCTCGGCTCGCCGCCGTCCAGGCGGCTCACGGTCCGCAGACCTGCCGCCCGGCACCAGACCCTTGGTTCACTGCCACCCATCAGCGTCGTCGATGCAGACGGAGCATCCACACTTGGCCCACCCCGGCAGCGTCGGGAGAGTCGCCAAGGTGAATCGACCAAGCGAAACAGAAAATCGCAGTGAAGCAGCGCGCGAGCACAAGTCGCTTCAGATCCCGACGACCTGTTGAAGTGAGGCCGGAGACCGGGGTGGGGTCGGTCTGGACCGTGAGCCGCCTGGACGGCGGCGAGCCGAGCCTCCATGGATGGATTCACGGCGTGTCCAGAGCGACCCCACCCCGGGCTCCGGCCGTCGATCGACAGCGCTGTCAACACCGAGGTCTGGACAACTCATCAGGCTCAACGCGCAGTCTGCTCCGGGCGTGCCGCCAAAGCCGCTTCGAGACGCTCGCACACCGTTCGCAGCACGGTCACCCGGGACACCTTCTTGTCATTCGCCGGCACCAGCGTCCATGGCGCCCCCCGCGTGCTCGTGCGCGACACCATGTCATGCACCGCCTCCTCGTAGGCCTGCCAGCGCCCCCGGTTGCGCCAGTCCTCGTCCGTGATCTTGTACTGCTTCCACGTCGTTTCCTCCCGCTCCTTGAAGCGCCGCAGCTGCTCGTCCGGACTGATGTGCAGCCAGAACTTGTGCACCACCACCCCGTGCTCCATCAGCTGCTCCTCGAAGTCATTGATCTCCTGATAGGCCCGCTCCCAGTCCTGGCGCGGCGCGAAGCCCTCCACCCGCTCCACCAGCACCCGGCCGTACCAGGAGCGATCGTAGATCGTCACGAAACCTGCCCGCGGCACATGACGCCAGAAGCGCCAGAGGTAGTGATGGGCCTTCTCTTCGTCCGTCGGCGCCGCGATGGAGATCACCCGGAACAGCCGCGCATCGATGCCACTGACCAGCCGCCGGATCGCCCCGCCCTTGCCCGCCGCATCCCAGCCCTCGAACACCAGCACCGTGTTGATGCGCCGCGCCCGCGCCTGCCAGGTCAGCTGCTTCAGACGCAGCTGCAGCGCCGCGATCTCTTTCTCGTAGTCCTTGTCGTCCAGCGTGCGCGTCAGATCCACCGTGCCGAGCACCGTGCGGGCGGCGTCCGGGTCCAGCGTCGCCAGCAGCTCGCGCGGCGCATCCGAAGGCGCTTCCTCCGGCAGCTCTGCCGTCACCGGCCTGGCCACTGCCGGTCGGGCAGCCGCCCGCGCGGCCAGGTGGCGCTGCAGCGTTTCCAGCAGGATGCGGCCCACGGCCAGATGCTGATAGCGATGATCGGAGGCCTCGATGACATGCCAGGGCGCATGGCCGCAGTCCGTCTGTCGGATGGCGCGCTCCGAGACTTCCCGGAAGGCGTCGTAGTGCTTGGCGTAGATGGCCAGCTGCGGCGAGGCGATGCGCTCGCCCACGTCCAGCTTGAGCCGCTCCTGCTGCAGCTCCTTGCTCAGGTGAAACCAGAACTTGATGAGGATGGCGCCGTCGTCCACCAGCAGCTGCTCGAACTCGGCGATGCGGCGCAGCGCATGCTCGAACTGGGTGTCGTCACTGCGCTTGAAGGCGTGTTCCACGATGGGCTCGGTGTACCAGGAGCCGAACAGGATGCCGATGGCCCCGCGCGGGGGCAGCGCCCGCCAGAAGCGCCAGTAGCGCGGCCGTTCGCGCTCCTCGTCACTGATGTCCCAGAACGCGTGAGTGTGGACACCCCGGGCATCCAGCCACTTGTTGAGCAGGTTGACGACCTCGCCCTTCCCCGCTCCCTCCACCCCGGACACCAGGATGACGACGGGCACATTGGCGGCGCGGATCGCGCGCTGCGCCTCCAGCAGCTGTGTCTGCAGGACAGGCTCGGCCTCGTTGAACGCCTTCTTGCTGATGTGACGACCCAGTTCCGCGGTTTCGAACATTTCGGGCAGTGCCTCCGGCTCTTCGTGCCGGCGACAGTGCCGGCGTGTGAGGCGATCATACTCCCGGCCCGCCGGCGCTTGCAGTGCGCAGGATCAAGGGACTAGCATCCAGCCCATGTTGTGTCTGTCCCTGCCCCTTGCCCCCCGCGCCCTGCCCGTGCTGCTGCGGGCCCTGCTGCTCCTGCTGCCCGTCCTGGCGTCGGCGCAGTCGGCCCTGCCCGGCGGCCTGACCGAACTCACGCGCCTGGAGCTGGCGCTGTCGAATCAGCAGCCCCAGGTGGTGCTGGCCACGCCCACCCTGGCGGGCTTCTACGTGCGCGCCGGCAGCTATGTGCTGGCCGAGCCGCTGAGCAAGCGGCTGCTGGATGCCGACCCGAAGCGTTTCGGCCAGTTGCCCGACGAACCCACCATGGTGCGCAATCTGCAACACCTCGCGCTGCTCTATCAGGAACAGGGGCGGCTGGACGATGCCCTGCCCATGCTGAGTCGGGCGCTGGTGCTGGAGGAGCGCAGCGCGGGCGCGGCGCATCCGGACGTGGCCACGGCACTGAGCCTGCTGGCCGGGCTGCAGATTCGCCGGGGGCAGTATGCCGAGGCCGAGGCGCACTACCGTCAGGCGCTGGCGATCGATCTGGCGGCCCTGGGCGAGCGCCATCCTGCCGTGGCCGCCACGACGGGCAATCTCGGCGTCAGCCTGGCCCTGCAGCGCCGCTTCGCCGAGGCCGAGCCGCTGTTGCGCGAAGCACTGACACGGCATGAACACAGCGCCGGCGCCGTCAGTGGCGATGTCGCCCAGGCCGCGCGCAATCTGGGCGTGGTGCTCACCCAGCAGGGCCGCGTGGAGGAAGCCGCGGGCCATCTCGCCGCCCTGCTCGCGCTGACACGGACCACCGAGGCGGGACAGCCCCCGCTGCTGGCGCAGGACCTGCTCCAGCTGGCCGGCCAGTACGCGGCCCAGGGCGAGCGCCAATCCGCCGAGCCGCTGTTCAAGCGGGCCCTGTTGCTGCAGCAGCAGGTGCTGGGCGAAGCCCATCCGCAGGTGGCCGATACCCTGGTGCAGCTGGGCGATCTCTACGCCCACCTCGACCTGCACGCCCTGGCCGCACAGCAGTTTCAGGCGGCCCGCGACCTGCTCGCCGCTCGCAGCGACACCGCGCCCGCGCGTCTGCAGGCGATCGATGCCCGACTGGCGCAATCGCCGCTGACAGGGGATGATAGGCGCTGAGCCAATTTTGGATAAGAAACGAACAAGCCAAGGAGCCTTGCCCAGCGTGGATGACAGTCAGTTCAGCATTTCACTCAAACGGATCGAGAATTACCTGTTTCAGATCGACTTCGGCGCCTTCGGCAATGTACTGACCGACGAGCCCGAACCCCTGGGCGGCGGCGAAGGCCCCAACCCTTCGGCCATGCTGGCCGCCGCCGTGGCCAATTGCCTGTCGGCCAGCCTGCTGTTCGCCCTGCGCAAGCACAAGGACGATCCGGGCGAGCTGACGGCCACCGTCACCGGCCACGTGCAGCGCGTCGAGCGCTTTCGCCGCGTGACCGGCTTCGAGGTGCAGATACGCCTCGGCGTGCCGGGCAGCAGCCTGCCGGGCCTCAGCCAGGCCGTGAGCGTGTTCGAGAACTTCTGCACAGTCACCCAGAGTGTGCGCCACGGCGTGCCGGTGGCCGTGGAGATCGTCGACAGCGACGGGGTGCGGGTGCACCACCATGCCGGTGAGGCATGAGCGATGCCCTACAGCCGTTATCCCGACCTCAACTGCGCCCAGTGCGTGAATGCTGCCACCCTGGGCTTTGACTTCAGCTTCGCGTTCCAGCCCATCGTCAAGGCCAGCACCCGCTCCATCGTGTCCTACGAGGCGCTCGCCCGGGGGCCGGCCGGCGAACCCTTCGGCACGGTGTTCCAGCAGGTCACCGAGGACAATCTCTACCGCTTCGACCAGGCCTGCCGCGTCAAGGCCATCCGCCTGGCCGCGAAACTGCAGATGCCCGTGACGCTGAGCATCAACTTCTCGCCCAATGCCGTGTACCGCCCGGAACTGTGCATCCGCACCACGCTGGCCGCCGCGCGGGAATACGAATTTCCGCTGGAGCGCATCAGCTTCGAGATCACCGAGGGCGAGCAGGTGCTGGACAAGACGCATCTGGTGAACATCATCCGGGAGTACCGCAGCCTGGGCTTCAGCACGGCCATCGACGATTTCGGCGCCGGCTATTCGGGCCTGAACATGCTGGCGGAATTCCAGCCCGACTACATCAAGATCGACCGCGAGCTGGTGGACGGCGTGGACACGAACAAGGCGCGCCAGGCCATCATCCAGGGCGTGCTGCTGACCTGTGCGCTGCTCGACATCAAGGTGCTGGCGGAAGGCGTGGAGCGGCGCGAGGAATACGCCTGGCTGCACACGCGCGGCATCGACCTGTTCCAGGGCTATTACTTCGCCCGCCCGGGCTTCGAGTGCCTGCCCGAGGTGGACCCCGCGGTGTTCGAGCTGTGAGTGCGCCGCAATCGTCCCCGCTGGACTGGCATTGCCTGCCTTTCGAGAGCCTGAGCCTGACCCAGCTCTATTCCCTGCTGCGCCTGCGGCAGGAAGTGTTCGTGCTGGAACAGGACTGTGTGTATCTGGATGTGGACGGGCGGGACATCGGCGCGCTGCAATTGTTCGCGCAGCAGCGCGGCGAGGTGGTGGCCTGCTGCCGCATTCTGGCCCCGGGCGTCAAATACGCCGAGGCCTCCATCGGCCGCGTCTGCACCGCGCTGTCACAGCGCGGCCAGGGCGTGGGCGTGGCCTTGATGCAGCGCGCCGTGGCCTGCTGCGAGCTGCATCACCCCGGGCAGGGCATCCGCATCTCGGCGCAGCAGTATCTCAAGGCGTTCTACGAGAGCTTCGGCTTCGTCCAGACGTCCGACGTCTATGACGAAGACGGCATCCCCCACATCGAGATGCTGCGCTCATAGCTGCATCAGCACCCGCGCATAGAGTCGACGCCCGCGCCCGTCGAAGACGCTGGCGTCGTAGTTGACCACGCCGTCCTCGCGGTAGGGAATGCGCGCATTGAACAGATCCAGCACGCCCAGCGTCAGCACCGTGCTGCCGAAGCGCGCATCCGACCAGTCGTGAGCATAGCTGTACTGCAGATCCCAGCTCTGGTAGCTGTCGATCTGCTTGCTCGCCAGCGCGCGCACCTCGTCGCTGCCCAGGTCCCAGGTGTTCTGGTACGACAGATCACGATAGGAACCGATCAGACGCGTCACCAGGGCCACGTCGTGGCGCTCCTTCGACCACAGCAGACTCACCGAGCCGCGATTGTCCGGCAGCGAGCGCACCAGATTGCCATCGCCGGTGGTGCCGGCGGCATCGAACACGCCGGTCTCCAGCAAGCCAAGCTCCAGGCCGGGCACATCGATCAGGCGGTACTGGCGCACATGGGTGTAGTCCAGCGCCAGGCGGAAATTGCCCAGGGAGTTCTCCCAGTCATAGCCGACTTTCACATCCACGCCATCGGTGATGATGGTGCCGGCGTTGATGGTGCTGAGCACCGTGGTGGTGATCTGCGCCACCGGCGAACCGAAGGCGCGCACGACCCCGGGCACCTCATAGCGGCGCGGGTCGACCACGCAGTCCAGCCGCTCGTCGGAATTGCGCCCGAACTGGGCTTCCAGCGCGGCGGGCGAGCAGGCCTCGAAAGGCACGGGCGTGTTGCCCGACAAGGTGCTGTTGAGCACATAGTTGGCCGGATTCGCGGCGGCCTGCTGGAACGCCGCGATCTCGCCGGCGATGGCGGAGATGCCCGGCTGGGGCAGCACCTTGTCCTCCAGCTCGAAGCGCCAGAAATCGGCGTTCACGCTCAGGCCCTCGAGCCGCCCGGCGGGCGTCCATATGAAACCGGCCGAGAAGGTGTCGGCACGCTCATTGCCGACATTCGGCGCGGGCGCTCCGAGGGTGTAGGTCTGGTTGGGCAGCGCGTGCTCATTGGTGGGCGGCAGCAGGCCGGCGCGCACCGCCTGATTGCGCAGCGGATCGCGGAAGGTGATGCTGGCCGCCTCGAAGCCCTCCTCGACGATGCCCACATTGGGGGCGCGGAAGGACTGCGACCAGGAGCCGCGCAGCAGCACGTCGTCCTGCACACGCCAGCTGGCCGCGAGCTTGGGCGTCACTTCACTGCCGATGCCGCCGCCATAGCTCTCCCAGCGCAGGGCCAGCTGGGTTTCCACGTCGTTGAGCAGCGGCAGTGACAGCTCGGTGAACAGCGCCTTCACATTGCGCTCGTTGGCGTAATTGAAGATGCAGTAGGAGCATTCCAGATTGTTGCTCAGATAATGGAATTCATCCGGCACCCCACGGGCGTCATAGCCCAGGATGGCATTGGGAATGCCCGGCAGATTGAGCTCGGGCGCGCGCGACTTGTTGGTCTGCCGGCGATACTGGGCGCCTGCCGCGAAGCGTGCCATGCCCCCGTCCAGCTCGAACAGCTCGCCCGTCACCACGGCATCCAGCACACCCAGGGTGTTGCGCTTGTCGGCACGCAGCAGCACGGGGCTCATCCAGTCGATCAGCTCCTGGGAATTCGCCAGCGCGGGATTGGTGAGCGCCGTGAGGAAGGGGTTGTAGAACTGACAGCCGCCCTGCCCGTGGTTGTTGCTGGTGAGCGCCAGGGACAGACTCTCGCGGCTCATGAACACGAAGCCGGGAAAGAAAGTCTGCGTGAGGCCATCGCCCAGTGCGCCGTTGGCCACGTTCCAGAACGTCGGCAGCAGGCCGCCCAGCGGGCCGGGAAAGTTGCGGAAGTCGAAGTTCTTCGTGCCGTTGGGCGTGCAGCCCGGGCCGCCGAGGCCGTTGGCCGCCAGCTCGGTGCGATCGCGCTGCAGCGTGCGATAGCGCTGCTCGAAGCTGGTGCCGCTCCAGGTCAGGCCGATGTCATAGCTGAACTCCCGGTCAGAAAACGCCGTGAACTCGCCCTTGAGTCCTGTCTGCAGGCTGACGGTGTCGGTCTCGGTGACATTGGCATCGCCGCCCGTGCGCGGGGTGTTCAGACGCACCGTGGCGAACAGGGGCACGTTCATGCCGCCATTGGCCAGGGCATTGGGCGCATTGGGCACGGAACGCGGCGCGGCCAGACCGGCGGCCGGCGCGAAGAAGCCCAGCTCCGCCGTCTGCCCCACTGCATAGCCGCCCAGCTGGGGCAGGCCGATGTGCGAGCCCGGCGCCGCCAGGAAGACGGTCGGCCCGCGCGCGGCGATGGCCCCGGAGTCCGTGCGCTGGATGCGCGAGTCGGACCACTGGGCGAAGGAATAGAACTCGGCACGCTCGCTGAAGCGGTGGGAGAACGCCCCCGCCAGGCTGTTGCGCTCGGTACCCAGCGTCATGTAATCGAAATCGTCGGTGAACTCGCGGCAGTGGCCGGTGTTCTCGCCACGATTGTCATTGCGGGTGCCCACGAACAGTGGCTCACCGTTGGCAGAGCGCAGGCTGGTGCACAGCGGGTCGGAATACACCGGTTCGGCCAGCCCGCCCTCGGCGATGTTGCGCGCCGTCATCGCGCTGTTGACATAGGCCGCGTTGAAATTGGCGCCAAAGGCCGGGTTGTTGAACACGGCCGTGGCGGCGGTCGGCGTGGAGCCGACAATGTCATTCAGTCGCGCGGAGGGGTTGTAGTAACGTGCGGCGGAATAAGGCACCGGGTCGCGCTCGTAGCGCTCGCCCGAGAGCACCAGGTGGGTGTCGCCCGACGCGCTGGCCCAGCCCCAGATGCCACTGCCGGTCTTGTCGAACAGACTGCCGGCCTTCTCGACATTCTGCACATCGGCATACAGCTCCAGCCCCTCGAACTCGGTGCGCATGATCAGGTTCACCACGCCGGCCACGGCGTCGGAGCCGTACAGTGCAGAGCCGCCGTCGGTCAGCACCTCCATGCGCTCCACAATCACCAGCGGAATGGCATTGATGTCCACCATCTCGCCGCCGCTGCGGGTGGTGGCGGCGGCAGACACCTGGCGCCTGCCATTGATCAGCGTTAGGGTGGAGTTCTCGCCCAGATTGCGCAGGTTGATGTTGGCGATGCCTTCGATGAATTCCTCTTCACCCGAGCCCGGGTTGGAAATGGAGCCGGAGTTCATCTGCAGGTTCTTGATCACGTCCCAGATCTGCGCCGCACCCTGGGCCTGCATGCCGGCACGATCCAGCACCTGCACCGGCGAGGGGCCGTCCACCGCACTGCCGCGCAGATAGGAGCCGGTCACCAGCACTTCCTCCACCTCGGGAGCGAGGGGCTGGGACTGGGCCTGGGCACTGAGGAGGGCGGCGGCGATGCTGGTGCAGAGAAGGGATTGCCGGCACGGACCGGTCCAGGACGAAGACGAAAGTGACATGCGGGAATCCTGTGGAAATAAATTGGCCAAACTTTAAACAATCGCGCGTGACAGAAGCAACCGGCGGGCCGCCAGTATGCCCCTTAATGCTGTTAAACTGCGCGCCTCGCCACAGCTTGCGGAAAAATTGTCCACGACCATGAAGAAACTCCTGTTCCTGACGGGCGCCACGGCCCTGCTGCTGCTTCTGCTGACGCCGGCCCTGATCGGCCTGCAGCTGGCAGACGCCAGCACCCAGGCACAACTGCAGGCCATGACGGGCCAGCCCGGACTGCAGCTGCGCCTGGACAATGGCTGGTTCGGCAGCCGCGGCGAGGTCGAGGTCACCGCGCCCGTGCTCGGCGGCGTGGAATACCCCGACCTGGTGCTGCGCGCCAGCGTCGAGCTGCAGCATGGTCCGCTGCTGCGCACGGCCGACGGTTTCGGCACCGGTCTGGTGGCCGCTGCGCTGCGTCCGGACATTCAGGGAGTGCCCGCCGACAGCGTGATCGACGTGGTGGCCGGTTTCGACGGCGCCTTGCACGCGCGCCTGGCCACGCCGTCCTGGACGCTGCCGGGTTCCGGCACCCACACGACACTGGACACACTGCGCCTGGCCCTGGACATCGCCCCGTCCGGCCCGGTCAGCCTGACCCTCGAGAGCAGCGAGGTGCGCATCCGCGACGAATTCATGGCGCTGACGCTGGAAGCCCCGCGCGTGCATCTGCACAGCGAGAACCTGGCCCGTTCGCCGCTGCCGGGCACGCTGGACGTGGAGGTGGCCGCCATCCGCATGACGTCCCAGGACGGCCAGGCCCAGACCCTCGGGCTGCAGGGATTGCGCGTCGAGCATGTCGCCAGCGCCGTGCCGGGAGTCGATGGCCGCGGTCAGACCCTGAGCCTGCAGCAGCGCCTCGCCATCGACGCTTTCGACGGTCCGCAGCCCGTCACCCAATTGCGCATGGAAAGCCAGCTCGACGGCATCGATCTGGACGCCATCGTGAACCAGCTCACCCTGCTGCGCGACGCCCAGCCCCTGCTGGCCGTGATGCCGCCGGCAGAGCTGGAGGCCTATGTGGCGCAGCAGACCCAGGACTTCACGCTGCGCGTCGCCAGCCAGCCGTTCACCGCCCGCACCCAGCTTGACCTGCGCTATCAGGACCACCCGGTGCAGGCCGAACTGGAGCTGCGCTGGCCCGGCGAACCCACGGCGCTCAGCCAGCGTCGGGTGAGCCTGGCCCGGGCGCTGCGCGTGCTGCATCTGAGCCTGAACCTGGCGGTGAACGAAGCCGTGTTCGCCGGCGGTCCCTACGCCCCGGCAGTGGCGACTTATGTCAATCAGGGCCTGCTGCTGCGCGAGCAGGACACGATCCGCCTGCAGGCCGCGCTGTTCGACGGCAGCCTCAACCTGAACGAGCAGCGCATCGCGCTGGAACCCTTTCTGCGATTTCTGACCCCGGTAACGCCATGAGCCAGACCTACAGCCCCGCCCCCACCTCCGAGCAGGTACGCCCCTTGTTCTCCTGGCCCAAGTACTGGGCCGAGTGCTATGGCACCGCGCCTTACCTGCCCATGTCCCGCGCCGAGATGGACGCCCTGGGCTGGGACAGCTGCGACATCATCATCGTCACGGCCGACGCCTATGTGGACCACCCCAGCTTCGGCATGGCGGTGATCGGGCGCATGCTCGAATCCCAGGGCTTTCGCGTGGGCATCATCGCCCAGCCGGCCTGGGATTCGGCCGAGCCGTTCAAGGTGCTGGGCAAGCCCAACCTGTTCTTCGGCGTGACCGGCGGCAACATGGACTCGCTGATCAACCGCTACACCGCCGATCTGCGCATCCGCACCGACGATGCCTACACGCCCCACGGCGAGGCCGGCAAACGCCCCGACCGCTCGGTGATCGTCTACAGCCAGCGCTGCCGCGAGGCCTATTACGACACGCCCATCGTGATCGGCGGCATCGAGGCCAGCCTGCGCCGCATCGCGCAGTACGACTACTGGAGCGACAAGGTGCGCAAGTCGGTGCTGATCGACTCCAACGCCGACATCCTGCTCTACGGCAATGCCGAGCGCGCCGTGGTGGAAGTGGCGCACCGGCTGGCGGCCGGCGAGTCGATCGACGCCATGACCGACATTCGCGGCACCGCCATCGTGCGCGATGCCGTGCCGGCAGGCTGGACGGAGATCGACTCCACGCGCATCGACTGGCCGAGCAAGATCGACGCGATTCCCAACCCTTACGAGATGAAGGACCCGGAGACGCAGAGCTGCGCCACCCAGGACGAGCCCGCCACACCCGACACCGTGAGCCCGGTGCGCATCATCCCCATGCCGCTGCACCGCAAGAACGAGCTGGACAAGGACACCACCTACATCCGCCTGCCCTCCTTCAACAAGGTGCGCAACGACCCGGCCCTCTACGCCCATGCCTCGCGCGTGCTGCACCAGGAGTCCAACCCGCACAATGCCCGCGTGCTGGTGCAGAAGCACGACACCAAGGAAGTCTGGGTGAACACGCCGCCGATTCCGCTCACCACCGAGGAGATGGACGGCGTCTTCGACCTGCCCTATCAGCGCCGGCCGCATCCGGCCTATGGCGATGCGAAGATTCCCGCCTACGACATGATCAAGACCTCGGTGAACATCATGCGCGGCTGCTTCGGCGGCTGCACCTTCTGCTCCATCACTGAGCACGAGGGCCGCATCATCCAGAGCCGTTCCGAGGAATCCATCCTCAAGGAGATCGAGCACATCCGCGACCAGGTGCCGGGCTTCACGGGCACCATCTCCGACCTGGGCGGGCCCACGGCCAACATGTACCGGCTCAACTGCAAGTCCGACGCCATCCAGAAGAACTGCCGCCGGCTGTCCTGTGTCTACCCCACGATCTGCCAGCACCTGAACACCGATCACAGCCACACCACGGCGCTGTACCGCAAGGCGCGCCGCATTCCCGGCATCAAGCGCGTGGCCATCGCCTCGGGCCTGCGCTACGACCTGGCGCTGCGCGACCCGGAATACGTGGAGGAACTGGTGACGCATCACGTGGGCGGCTATCTCAAGATCGCCCCGGAGCACAGCGAGGAGAACACGCTGTCGAAGATGATGAAGCCGAGCATCACGGCCTATGACGAATTCAAGGAGATGTTCGAGCGCTTCTCGAAGAAGGCCGGCAAGCTGCAGTACCTGATCCCCTATTTCATCGCGGCCCACCCGGGCACCGAGAACGAGGACATGCTGAACCTGGGCCTGTGGCTGAAGAAGAACAAGTTCAAGCCGGACCAGGTGCAGACCTTCTACCCTTCGCCCATGGCGCTCGCCACCGCGATGTACTACAGCGGCAAGAACCCGCTGAAGAAGGTGACCTACAAGAGCGAGAAGGTCAGCATCGTCAAGCAGATCGAGCAGCGACGCATCCAGAAGGCCTTCCTGCGCTATCACGACGAGAAGAACTGGCCGCTGCTGCGCCAGGCGCTCAAGGACATGGGTCGCGAGGACATGATCGGCGACGGCCCGCATCAGCTGGTGCCGGCCGAGAAGAAAGCGCCCCGAGGCCGGCCTGTGGCGAAGCGCCCGGGTGCTGCGCCGGTGAAGAAGCCGCGTCCGCGCGCAGGCAGGTGACGATCACGCTTGATGATAATGATTCTCATATGTACAATGATTCGCATCGGTGCTTGAGCACCTGCCAAATTCATTGTCCTGGAGAGTCCCATGCAGTCGTCCATCCCCGTTGCCGCCTTCCCCCGCAAGCCCCTCGTGCTGGCCCTCTCCGGCCTGGCCGTGCTGGCCGCGCAGGCCCTGGTCACCCCGGTCCTGGCCCAGTCCGAAAGCGCCGACTCCGAGCGTGAGCTGCCGGCCATCTACGTGATCGGCAAGGATCAGGGCGCCGCGCTGCGCCAGCCTGGCGCCGTGTCGCTGATCGGCCTCGAAGAGCTGGAAATGCGCCAGCCCCGCTCCACCGAGGAGATGCTGCGCGTGGTGCCGGGTGTCACCGTCAAGCCGGAGGAAGAGAGCGCCGTGGTCGCCAACATCGGCATGCGCGGCCTGAGCTCGGCCGACTACAAGACATTGATCCTGGAAGACGGCGTGCCCGTGGCACCGGGCCTGTTCGTGGGTAACGGCCGCTACTACAACCCGCGCGTGCAGCACATGGAAGGCATCGAGATCCTCAAGGGCGCGGCCTCCCTGCGCTACGGCCCGAGCACCATCGGCGGCGTCATCAACTACATTTCCCGCCAGCCGGCCGACGGCGTGCAGCTGAGTGTGCGCGGGGGCTCCTTCAATACCCGTGAGGCCTCGGTGGAAGCCGGCGCCAGCTCGCGCTCCGGCGATGCCGTGTTCGGCGTGATCGCCACACAGGAGAAAAGCGACGGCTTCATGGACAAGGGCTTCGAGATGACCGACATCGTCTTCAAGACCGGCATCCAGCTCTCCGACAAGCAATCCGTCAGCCTCAAGGTGTCGGACTACAAGAGCGACGCCAATATTTCCTACTACGGCGTGTTCCTCAACGAATACCGTGCCGAGTCACGTGACAACCCGGCGCCGGACGACTGGTTCCTCTCCGGTCGCCGCGCCGTGGATGTCAACCACGAGTGGCGCATCAACGACAGCCTGCGCCTGAACACGCTGGTGTATTCCAGCGAGACCTGGCGCGACTACTGGCGCTTCGGCGTGAACGGCGCCGCGTCGGCAGCGGCCGGCTCCTGGGTGCAGACCGACAGCCTGAACGGCAACAACCGCGCCTTCGAACGCACGGGCCTGGACACCCGCCTGCAGTGGGAACACAGCCTGTTCGGCGTGAGCAGCGAGTCCGAGCTGGGCGTGCGCTACATGACGGAAAGCATGGACGACGTGACCATCGCCGCCGTGCGTGCCACGCCGCGCACCGGCACCATCAGCCGTGACGTGCGCGATGGCGCGGACAGCCTGGCCCTGTACGCCCAGAACCGTCTGCAGCTGAGCGACAGCGTGGCGCTGACCGCCGGCCTGCGCATCGAGAACTACGAGCAGAACCGCAAGGACCGTCGTCGCACGCCTGCTCAGGGCACCAGCGCCGGCAGCGACAACACCGAGTACCTGCCCGGCCTGGGGCTGACCTGGCAGACCACGCCCGCGCTGCAGGTGTTCGCCAGCGTCTACAAGGCCTTCTCGCCCGCGCTGAACGCCGATGCCCTGGATGCGCTGACCGATCAGGAACTGGATGCGGAACGCTCCGTCAACCTGGAGATCGGCCTGCGCGGCGGCGACGGCCGCATCAGCTACGAGATGGCTGCCTTCCGCATGGACTTCGACAACCAGATCATTCCGGCCAACAGCAACAGCCAGTTCCAGCGCACCAACGGCGGCGCGACCCTGCATCAGGGCATGGAATTCGGGGCCGGCATGGAACTGGGCGGGGGCTTCAGCGTGGATGGCAATGCGACGTGGATTCCGGATGCCGAGTTCGACGGCGATCGCTTCAACGCCGCAGGTGTGGTGACGACGCCCGACGGCAATCGCATCACCTACACCCCGGAGTGGACGGCCAACCTGAGCCTGAATCACCAGATCGGCGGCCTGCGCTCCTCCCTGAGCCTGCACCACACCGGCGAGCAGTACACCGACGTGCTCAACACGGTGGCGATCCGCGAGAACCTGACCGGCTTCTTCACCGGCCGCATCGACAGTTACACGCTGCTGGATCTCAGTGCGGTGTACGAGGTGAACAGCCAGCTGACGCTCAGTGCCAGCATCAAGAACCTGACGGATCGTCGCTACATCGCGAGTCTGCGTCAGGGCATCTATGTGGGCACCGAGCGTGCCGTGAACGCGGGCTTCGTCTACAGGTTCTGACGCGCCCGCCTCACTTCTTCTTCAAGGCCTGCTCGAACAGCGAGGCCATGGTGCCCAGCTGACGCTTGTCGGCTGCGGCCGCCGCGAAGTCCTTCTTCTGGCGCTGGGCATACTGAGTCTGATTGCGCCGCGCGGAATCCCCCTGACGGCCTGCGGTGGCACCGCCGGCGGCCGGCAGTTCGTCGTGCAGGCGCATGGTCAGGGCGATGCGCTTGCGTTCCAGATCCACCTCCAGCACCTTCACCTTGACGATGTCGCCGGCCTTCACCGCCTCGTGCGGCGACTTGATGAACTTCTCGGAGATCGCGGAGATGTGCACCAGGCCGTCCTGATGCACGCCCACATCGACGAAGGCCCCGAAGTTGGTGACATTCGTGACCGTGCCTTCCAGCGTCATGCCGGGCACCAGATCGCTGATCTTCTCCACGCCGTCCTTCAGCTCGGCCGTCTTGAATTCGGGACGCGGGTCGCGGCCGGGCTTTTCCAGTTCGCGCAGGATGTCCTGCACGGTGGGCAGGCCGAACTCGGGCGTCACGTAGTCCTTCGGGTCCAGGGAGCGGATGAAGGCCACATCGCCGATGATGGACTTGAGCGAACGCTGATGGCGCTTCGCGATCGCCTCCACCACGCCATAGGATTCCGGGTGCACGGCCGAGGCATCCAGCGGATTCTCGCTGTCGTTGACGCGCAGGAAGCCCGCCGCCTGCTCGAAGGACTTGTCGCCGAAACGCGGCACCTTCTTCAGGTCGTTGCGGCTGCGGAAGCGGCCATGGGCGTTGCGGAATTCGAGGATATTGTTCACCAGGGTCTGATTCAGACCGGACACGCGCTTGAGCAGCGGTGCCGAGGCGGTGTTCACGTCCACACCCACCGCGTTCACGCAGTCTTCCACCACGGCATCCAGCGAGCGCGCCAGCTTCACCTGACTCACATCGTGCTGGTACTGCCCGACGCCGATGGATTTCGGGTCGATCTTCACCAGCTCGGGCAGCGGGTCCTGCAGACGCCGCGCAATGGAGACGGCGCCGCGGATGGTGACGTCGAGATCGGGGAATTCCTGCGCCGCGAGTTCTGAAGCGGAATACACCGAGGCGCCCGCCTCGTTCACGATCACGCGCTTGATCGCGAGCTCCGGATGGGCCTTGAGCAGCGTGGCCACGAACTGGTCCGTCTCGCGCGAAGCCGTGCCGTTGCCGATGCTGATCAGCTCCACGCCGTAGCGCTTGCAGAAGTCCAGCAGCACCTTCGCCGCCTCGGCCGTGCGATTCTGCGGCGCGGTCGGGAAGATGGCGGTGTGATCGAGCACCTTGCCCGTCTCATCCACCACCGACACTTTCACGCCGGTGCGCAGGCCCGGGTCCAGGCCGATGGTCACCTTGCGGCCGGCCGGCGCGGCCAGCAGCAGGTCCTTGAGATTCTTCGCGAACACGTCGATGGCATCGGCCTCGGCGCGCTCACGGATCGCGGTGAGGAAGTCGGTCTGCAGATGACTGTGCAGCTTCACGCGCCAGGTCCAGCGCACCGCCTCCAGCAGCCAGGCATCGCCCGGACGGCCCTGCTCGCGGATATTCCAGAACGAGCCGATCAGAACCTCGCAGGGGTGACGCTGGGTCGCGTCGATGTCCTTGATGTCCACATCCAGCTGCAGGATGCCTTCCTTGCGCGCGCGGAACAGCGCCATGGCGCGGTGCGAGGGAATCTTCTCCAGCGCTTCGGAGAAGTCGAAGTAATCGCGATACTTGGCGCCTTCCTGCTCCTTGCCCGGCACCACGGTGGAGATCACCTGCGCCTTCTGCCAGAAATAGTCGCGCAGCTGGCCGAGCAGGCGAGCGTCCTCGCTGAACTGTTCCATCAGGATATGCCGGGCCCCTTCGAGCACGGCCTTCACGTCGGCGAAACCGGCTTCGGCATTGAGAAAGCCCTCGGCTTCCTGTTCGGGCACACGCTGCGGCTCGGCGAACAGCAGATCGGCCAGCGTCTGCAGGCCGGCCTCGCGGGCGATCTGGGCCTTGGTGCGACGCTTGGGCTTGTACGGCAGGTAGAGGTCTTCCAGTTCGGTCTTGGTGCTGGCGCTGCGAATCTGCTTCTCGAGTTCGGGGCTGAGCTTGTCCTGTTCCTTGACGCTCTTGAGAATCGCGTCGCGCCGCTCTTCGAGCTCGCGCAGGTAGTGGAGCCGCTCCTGCAGCTGCCGCAGCTGGGTGTCGTCGAGACCACCAGTCACCTCCTTGCGGTAACGGGCAATGAAGGGCACCGTGGCCCCTTCGTCCAGCAGGGCCACGGCGGCCTCCACCTGGGCGGGACGGGCGGCGATCTCGGAGGCTATCTGTTCAAACAAGAAATGCATGCTGTCTCTAACCTGTAATGCAAGAGTGAAAGGGATTGAAAGGCGGGGCGCTGCTCAGACGCTGTCGTCGGTGTCTTTCTTGGCAGCGCGTTTTTCCTGCCGCTGCTGCTCCACGCTGATGCCGCGGTCGGCCCGCTCCTTGAGCATGTCCACGTGGGACAACAGACCCCGCAGGATGCTGATCTCCATCTGGTCCGGGCGGATGCGGCCGAACAGCCGGCGCATGCGCATCATCAACAGGCGTGGATTC